>Ga0208373_1000063_pt1 | contig 191862 bp, 163 predicted proteins | sample RifOxyC2_FD_184036 | JGI IMG/M metagenome (GOLD analysis project Ga0208373, IMG submission 184036) | Soil microbial communities from Rifle, Colorado - Rifle Oxygen_injection C2 (SPAdes) | ecosystem: Environmental > Terrestrial > Deep subsurface > Rock core/Sediment | place: Rifle, Colorado...
GCGAAGAATCTTTTTTGCGTAAATGGGGGGGTAAGAACAGAAAAATCGCTAAATCCTTGGAATTTCGAAGGATTTAGCGATTGTCCGAGGGGGGGGAGTGCGAAAAATCAGCTAATCGTCAGAGCTGCTGTCATACGCCCTTACCAAAGCAAGCATGCGGCGCCCTTTGGGATTCAAACTCGTGGACATAGAACCTCCTTCGCGATTGTGTGCCTATAATATCCCGAAAAAGGCGAAGAAATTCAATATGGGTTCACCGAACGCTTACGTTATAGGTGCCTGTAAGAATGCCTGCCCAAGCGTTCAGTCTTGCTTGACCTCAACCTTAGCCTCTTCTTTCTCAGCCTCAACATCGGCCTTGGCCTTCTTCTCCTCGACCTCGTCCTTTCCCCTCGAGCATGCACAGCCATTTCCAAAGGGGGATATACTCGATGCCCATCTCAATTTTCTCCACATCTTTGGTTAAAATAACCAACCGTGCGCTCTTATCAGGAAATTCTTTCTTGAATTCGAACAAAGATTCTCTCTCACGTTCCGGAATGTCATTCGAAAAGCAGATGTTTATTGCCCATAAGGTTTGATCGCTGTTTTTTATTACAAAATCCACTTCACCCTTGCCCTTCCAGTAATAAACCTGGTCATGCCCTCTGTTCAGAGCGTTGAACGCAACATTTTCAGCCAGACGGCCCGAATCACTTGAGAATTTGAATGAAACGGAGTTTCGAAGGCCGTTATCAACACAATACGCCTTCCGATTGTTTCGTTCCTGTATTTTCAGGGAATAATCGAACAAGGGGATGCTTGTTACCAGATGGGCGTCATGGAGATATCGAATATATTCCGTTGCGGTCTGATGGTCAAGATGGAGCAGGCGTGCGAGGCCTTTGATGGAATATAGTGAAGCGAAATTGGTGAATAAATAATGGATAAAAGTTTTAAGTGTGTCGATTTTTCTTACTGAATGCGTGGATACAATATCTTTGAAAATAATGGAATCATAATAGCTTTTGAGAAGGTCTTGCCGCAATAAATCATCCTTTTCCATGGCAGCTCTGGGAAAACCACCTTTTGAGAGGTATTCGTTAAGAAAAAAGCACACCCGGTCTTTCTGCGCAAACAAAGAAACCGCATCCTGAAACGCCACATTATTGAAGGCGAGGTATTCGGTAAAATCAAGAGGGAAAACTTGTATCTGGAAATATCTTCCTGACAGTAGATTTGCCAGTGTAGTGCCCAGAAGATGCGCGCTTGACCCGGAAAGCACGATCCGGTAAAGTCCAAGATCATAATATTTTTTTATCTGGCGCTCCCATGCCGGAACAGCCTGTATTTCATCGAGGAACAGATAACAGTCCTTACCCGGATACACCTCGCTATGATAGCAGTCCAGTACGGCTGCAAGCGGGTTCTTTACATCGCCGAATGCCGGGTCATCAAAGTTAACCGAAAATATTTGTTTGGGGTTTGTTCCATTATTCAGCAGGCCTTCGATCGCCTGGAGCATTAAAGTGGTTTTTCCAGAACGCCTTACACCATTGAGAAAGAGAAGCTCGCCCGAAGTCATGTATTTCTGTATTCGAGCCAGGTATGTTGGACGAGGTTTTGAAGATGGTGGCTTCTGGCCAGTCCACCAGGGATTCCAATCAGTCAAAGTTTGTATCATAATGAACCTTAATGCCTTATCGTATGATAAGATTATAACATACCTTAAATATATGTTATTGGTAGATTATAATCAATAGACATCTGTTTTAAGGTGTCCCTTCCTTGACCTTCTTTCCCCTGAACCTCTGCGAACTTGATACTTGTCCTTAACGATAATAATATTTCAACATATGGATTCACGGACGGTTTTTGAATTAGACACGGCGGCAAAAAAGAGATACAGCGGGCTGTTGCAGGCCAGGGGCCTGTCAATTATTTCTGCAGATGGTTTAGATACAGGGCCTGGTTTCCCGGATTGCAGTAATATTAAAACAGGAATACCACGCAACAACTATCTGGACTTTTGGCTCTGTAGTAAACGGTCTTTTTTCCAAATCATCAGACATTGATATCGCGGTCCAGGGTATCCCGCCATCTGTTTTTTTCATGCCTATGCGGACATTTCAAACCGTTAATGCCTTGTTTTTCCTTGACATCAATCTTGACCTTGCCTTTACTCGACCTTAATTTCGCTTTTTCTTGGCCTTAACCTCACTGTTGCGGTAAAAAACCATGCTTCTGCCCTTTTTGTTTTTGATGCTTTTCTCAAGGCCTGTGGCCGCGGAAGTCGAAGAATCAGATGATGAGGAAGATGATCCCTAGTCCCTTCGTTTAGTCTCGATCCTCGCGCCTCGTTCCTTTTCTTCTAAAGGTTTGATCTGTTTTAGTTATGATTAAAATAAAATTGATTAGCGCTGTATGTTTTACCTATACTTAAATGTGATATGACCAAATATATACCAAGGGCGCTGTACCTGAATGCCATTAGGCCGTACCAGGGTACAGACCTTATTAAAGTCATTGTCGGTCAACGCCGCGTTGGTAAAAGCTATATGGTATACCAGCTGATCGACGACATTCGCAAACAAAATCCAAAGGTAAAGGTCATTTATATCAACAAGGAAGAGCATCAATTCGGACCTATCACGGATGCGCGCCATTGCTCATTAAGTATGTGGAAAGCCAGAAGGGCGGCAAGGGCTGCCAAGCATTGTTCATCGATGAGATCCAGGATATAAAAGGTTTTGAATCCGCGTTGCGGAGTTTTGCTGCAACCGGCAAGTATGATATTTACTGTACAGGAAGCAATGCCGCGATGTTCGCCAGCGAAGTGGCCCATCATCTTTCCGGACGGTATATTGAGCGGAAAATATTCGGGCTATCGTATGCAGAGCATCTGCAATTCCACGGTTTGAAGGATTCGAATGATTCATTTATACGGTATGTCCGCTATGGCGGCCTGCCATATCTTATCAACCTTCCAAAGGACGATGAAAGGGTACTATACGACTATTTAAAAAACATGTACGCGACAATCCTTTTTAAGGATATTGTGGCCAGGCACAGGATCAGGGATGTGGCTTTTCTTGAGCGGCTGGTTCTCTATGTTGCGGATAATATCGGCAACCTCGTATCTGCGAAAAAAATCAGTGATTTCCTGAAGTCGCAGAAAACAGGGATATCACCCGTTGTAGTATTGAATTACCTTTCCTACCTCTGTTCCGCCTTTTTTCTTTTTAAGGTGCCTCGAATAGATATCAAAGGCAAAAAAATATTTGAGGTGAATGAGAAATATTACTTTGAAGATTTGGGATTGCGGCATTCACTTGTCGGGTACAATGCAAATGATATTGAAAAAGTGCTGGAAAATATTGTGTATCTTCACCTTTGTATTGCCGGATATGATGTATATGTCGGACAGGGTAGAAATTATGAAATTGATTTCGTTGCGCTTCGCGGCGGTGAACGCATATATATACAGGTGGCATACCAGATACCTGACGATTCGACCCGTGATCGTGAGTTTGGCAATCTACTGAAAATTGATGACAATTTTCCGAAAATAGTCGTTTCTATGGACGAGGCGGTCGGCGGAACATACAAAGGCGTTCAACATCTGCATGTCAGAAAATTTTTATTGAGTCTCAGGTAGCAACGCATGCGTGCCTTACATTCCCATAACAAGGAGAAGTCATGCATGCAACTAACACCGGAGCAGTCCAAAATTAAGCTTCTTAAACTCGTCACATCATACCAGAGTGTAATTACCATACTTGATTCCAAACTGTCGCTATTGGCGCAAACACCAGGCATAGACCTTCATGTTGCATCCTCGTTTGAAGATCCGGACGAACAGCGGAAAGCAAAAGGTACATTCACCCACATTGACATTCCCCGGACCATACGGCCGATTAAAGACCTCATTGCTGTGGTCAAACTATATCGCTTTATACGTAAAGAACGTTTTGATGTTGTGCATACCCATACGGCAAAAGCCGGCATAGTAGGGGCCATTGCCGCAAAACTGGCCGGTGTTCCGCTCATTTGCCATACCTATCATGGTTTGCCTTTTTTTAAAGGCCAAAAGTCGCTGAGCTATGCGATATATAAGGGCATCGAAGTATTGTTTTCTAAAATCCGGCATATTCTTTTTTCTCAAAATAAATACGATTACGAACAGCTGAAAAACATAAAAAGCATCAAATGCCCGGTTATCTTCGAAGGCAATGGTGTCAGCATCAAGGATATTGAATCAAATGCCAGAAACTATACCTCAGAGTTAACTCTGTGCTTTGACATAGATACCCCCCTTTCTAAGGGGGGGCAGGGGGGGATCATTCTTTGCATTGCCCGTCTCGAACCTGTGAAGCGCCTGGAAAAGGTCATTGCTGCCATGGAGTATCTCATTTCACAAAACATCCATGCAACCTGCATTATCGCTGGCAAAGGCTATCTTGAAGAAAAGCTCAATAGCCTAATCAAATCCAAAGGTCTGGCCAGCCACGTTTCAATAATCTATACCCCCCATGTTCATGCGCTTATAAACAAGGCTGATATAGTTGTTCTGACCTCTGAAAAAGAGGGCATTCCGCGGGGTCTTATGGAAGCCATGGCTTTGAAAAAACCTGTGGTTGCCACAAATGTTCTTGGTACAAACGAGTTGGTCATTGATCAGGAAACAGGTTTTCTTGTGCCACTGGAAGACCAGGATGTGCTTAACCAGCGCCTTGCGCAGCTGGTCCTCGACCAATCCTTGCAACAAAAATTCGGCCAATCAGGCTATCAGCGCATTGCGAGCCATTTTGACGATGCAAAAATCGTCCAGCTCTGGCTCAAAACATACGCGAACAAGTCCTGATTTTTATTGCCTGGTCAGCCTGGTCTTAATTTTGCCTTTCCTCGTTCTTGTTTCGCCTTCCTCTTCCTTGCACCTAGTCCCTGCCTCCAGTCTCGTTCCTCGTGCCTCGATCCTTTTTCCTGCCTTTAGTCTCGTTCCTCGTTCCTGTTTTTTTGCCTTTCCTAGTCCCTCTTACCTAGTCCCTAGTCCCTTTTGTATATTATCTTTAACGAATGGCAAATCTCCTTTTTGTTCTCGGCACCCGTCCCGAGGTAATTAAGCTCGCGCCGGTTATCGCTGCCTTCCGGGCCCATGGCGCCCCATTTTCCGTGCAAGTCTGTGTTACTGGCCAGCACAGGCAGCTTCTCGATCAAATGCTCAATATTTTTTCAATAAAGCCCGATTTTGACCTCAACCTTATGCAGGAAAACCAGACCCTGGCATCGCTTACGGGCCGCATTATCAACAGCGTAAACGACCTATTGGCCAGGGAAAAGCCAGACTGGATCTTTGTGCAGGGCGATACCACGACTGTCATGGCAGCCTCGCTTGCCGCGTATTATAATAATATAAAGGTAGCGCACATTGAGGCAGGCCTGCGCACAGGGGACAAGTATTCGCCCTTTCCCGAGGAGATAAACAGGAGAGTGGCTGCATGCGTGGCAGACCTGCATTTGGCGCCCACCAAATGGGCCAGGCAAAATTTGCTCAGGGAAAATGTAGGGCCCGAAAAAATCCACGTAACAGGCAACACGGCGATTGACGCTCTTTTATATATGCGGGAAAAAAACAAGACGCATGGCCCAGAGCTCATGGAAAAACTCACCGGCCTGGGTTTGCCCGCTGATCTTTCAAAAATGGTTTTAATCACTGGCCATAGGCGGGAGAATTTCGGGACTGGTTTTAGGGAAATCTGCCTGGCCATACGCGAGCTTGCCGCCCTGCATCCTGAATGTCTGTTTTTGTATCCTGTGCACCTGAATCCCAATGTGCAAAAACCCGTGTTCGAAATAATCGGCAATGTGCCAAACGTAAAATTGCTGCCGCCCCTGGGATATCCTGAATTTGTTTTTTTAATGGAAAAGTCATATCTCATACTCACTGATTCAGGGGGCGTGCAGGAAGAAGCGCCTAGTCTGGGAAAGCCGGTCCTGGTCATGCGCACCACAACCGAGCGTCCAGAGGCTGTTCAAGCAAACACGGCAAAACTTGTTGGTGCAAACAAGGAGACAATTATCGCGAATGTCAGATTGCTTCTTGAGAACAAAGACGAATATAATAGAATGGCCGCAGCCATAAACCCGTATGGCGATGGCAAGGCAAGTCAGCGCATTTTGGCTATTTTTAACAGTTTATTGAAGTGAACCATGTGTTGCCAATGAAATTGACGTTATCATCCAAAGATTTTAAAGCCATAGCTGTTCTGCACATTCAGGGCATACCCGCTGGCTTTCTCTCTTCTCTGGGTCAGGGTTTTCTTTCTCGCCTGTACAAAGGCATTGCAGCGGCGCCAAATAGCTGTGTTTTAATCGAGCGCAATGAACAAGGCGAAGTCATTGGTTTTGTCTCTGGTACCCTGGATATACGAAAATGCTATATGCATGTTCTAACCCATCATTGTTTTTCTCTTGGTATTGCTATTATCCCAAGCCTTTTCTCTTCAGGCACAGTTCGTAAGGTATTTGAAACTTTATTCTATGCAAAGGACGCCCCCCTTAAAAAGGGGGGGCAGGGGGGGATCAAGCAGGAGAAGAGGGGCAGGGGGGATTTTTCTCCCCTCTCCTCGCAGGAGAGGGGGAGGGGGGTGAGGTCCGAACTCCTCTCCATTGCAGTCTCAGACAGTGCCCAGGGCAAAGGCATTGGCAAAAAACTTGTACAGCGTCTTGAGTGTTTTTTTCAAGATCATGGCTATCAGGGCGTATATAAGGTTGTAACAGCTGCGAACGATTCCCGCTCAAACGCCTTTTATACGCACACTGGCTTCATGTTGCACCACGAATTTATGTATCATGGCAATTCTATGCACGAATATCGTAAGAAATTGCTTCGTCAATCTTTCTCCCCTCTCCTCACAGGGGAAGGGGGTGAGGTCATGATTGACGCATTGTCCCAATTTTTCAATGTCTCACCAGCCAGCGTTACTCTCTGGTCCAAAGGCCGCATTGGCCTATACGCGCTGCTCAAAGCCATGGGCATTGGTCCTGGTAGTACTATCCTCATGTCCGGCTATACCTGCGTCATGGTTCCCTCTGCTCCCCTGTTCCTCGGAGCAAAGTGCCAGTATATTGACATTGACCCTGAGACGTACAATATTGATCCATCAAGACTTGCCTTGCGCCTCGTGCCTCGTGCCTCGTGCCTTATTCTCCAACACACCTATGGTATAGCGCAAGACATGGACCAAATTCTTGCATGGGCGCAGGCCAACAATATGCCGCTTATCGAAGATTGCTGCCATGCCTTTGGTTCAACATACAAAGGCCGTCTCTGTGGAACCTTTGGCCTCGGATCATTCTTCTCAGGTCAATGGAACAAGCCGTTTTCCACTGGCCTCGGAGGGATTTTACTGGTTAATGATTCCCCCCTTAATAAAGGGGGAGAGGGGGGATCACTACTCGATCGTGTCTCTGCTATTCATGCCGCTGCTGCCATACCATCTTTATCTGAAGAATTGCGCATTGCCGCGCAGATAAAGGCCTACAATCTGCTGGTAAACCCCAAAACCAATGCCCTTATTACCCAGGCATATCGTGCGCTTACAAAACTTGGCCTTGCGGTTGGGTCTTCGTCCAACGAGGAATTTGCAGGAACAATGCCACGGGAGTATCTGAAAAAAATGGCCAAGTCGCAGATTACCGAGGGTGAAAAGAATACCCGGGCACTAGGCGCGCTTCTGGCGCATAGAAAAAAGATCACAGCTTTTTACGATAAGGAACTGCTTTTGGCTGGTTTCAAGCCTCTCAAAAAGCAGCCTCATGCTGATAATGTTATTCTCAGGTATCCGGTGCGTGTGGCAAACAAGGACCAGGTGCTTCAGCGCGCATTGCGCAAAGGCTATGAAATCGGCTCATGGTTCGAAATTCCCTTGCATCCCAAAGGCATAGATATGGAACGTTTTGGGTACAAGATCGGCATGTGCCCTGAATCAGAAAGGGCCTGCAGGGAGGTGATTAATCTGCCCACGCATGGAAGGATCAATGAGCGTGAGGCCTCTCGTCATCTGGAATTCCTGAAAAAATTCGCTCTTCCCGCTGCCTAGTCCCTTCTTTGGCATTGTTTTTCTCTTTCTTTGCTGCTCCTCTTTCCTCATTCCTGCCTTTAGTCTCGATCCTCGCTCCTGTTTTGCCTTTCAGTCCCTAGTCCCTAGTCCCTAGTCCCTGGTCTTTATTATATTACGTGAAGCATGTTCTACGCCTTTTTAAAACGCCTGTTCGACCTTTTTTTTTCCCTTCTGGGTATTGTCATCCTTTCTCCAGTCATTATTATCATTGCCGGATTAATAAAACTCACCTCTTCTGGACCTGTCTTTTTTCGTCAGAAAAGGGTGGGAAAAGAGGGGGTATTTTTCAGGATTTTCAAGTTTCGGACAATGGTCAGCACTGCGGCAAGCGGTCCAATGGTCACGGCAAAGGACGATTCCAGGATCACCTCAATTGGCCTTATATTGCGCCAGACAAAACTCGATGAAGTCCCTCAGCTTTTCAATGTTTTCTGGGGAACAATGTCCTTTGTGGGCCCGCGGCCCGAGATTCCAGACCTGGTGAAATTTTATACTGAAGAGCAAAAAGAACTGCTGATACTAAAGCCCGGCATCACCAGTCCCGCAACCATCTACCACCGCGACGAGGAAGAAATCGCGGGCACTGCGGAAGAGATAGAGGAATACCACCGCACAGTGCTTATTCCCAAAAAAGCATCGTACGATCTGGCCTATATGCAGCGCAGGTCATTCACCTACGACCTGCGTATTATACTGCTCACGCTGCTGTCGGTGATAACAAACGAAAGCGGCTATGTGCGCGAAAAAGCCGTTAAAAACCGGCGGGCCATTATTATTGCCGCCATTATTATTTTACTGGTCATTGCCTATATTCTTGCCTATCTGCTCAGGTTTGCCTGGGATATCCCGATTTTTTACATAGGAAAACTCAAGCGCACCATACCCCTGGTAATCATGATAAAGCTGGTCTCTCTCGCCTATTTTGGCCAGCTCGAAGGATATCTGCGCTATGTCAGTATCAGGGACGTGGTCGGCATTTTCAAGGCCCTCTTTTTGTCTGCACTCACCATGGTGCTCATGGAATACTTTTTTCTCGACAATTCATTCCCCACAAGCGTGGTGGGCATCGATTTTGTCATCTCACTCATGCTCTTGTCGGGCCAGCGCCTTTCGCTCCGGCTTTTGCGCGAAATTTATGCGCCCATTGTGCCAAAAAGCAGGGAGCGGGCGCTTATTCTGGGCGCGGGCGATAAAGCGGAACGCCTCTATCGCGAACTCAGGCAAAATCCCGATCTTGCCTACGACCTTCTGGGATTTATCGATTCTGATGCGCGGAAGATAGGCGTGCGCATACATGCGAAAAAGGTGTTGGGCACATTTACCGAACTGCCTGGCCTTATTGAAAGCAAGGGAGTCACGGTCCTTATAAATACCTATGATAAACTCGACCAGAACCAGACCGCCATACTTACAAAAATGCGCGCCCAGTTCAAATGCAGCATACGGAACGTTCCCAGCGCCGCCGACTATATTACGGGCAAGATTTCCACAAAGCGGATAAAAGAGATAAGCATTGTCGATCTGCTGGGCCGTGAGACCGTGGAACTCGATCATAAAAAAATCGAGGCCCAATTTTCAGGCAAAAGGATCATGATTACTGGCGCGGGCGGATCCATTGGATCAGAACTGGTGCGCCAGATAGTGCGTTTCAACCCCGAGGAATTGCTCCTGCTCGATAAAGACGAGACCCTGCTCTACGAAATTGAGACCGATTTACGCGAAACAGGGGTCACGGTCCCACTCCAAGTGCTTATCGGCGATATCAGAAACAGCGACAGAATGGACATTTTTTTCAGCAAATTCAGGCCGCAAGTAGTGCTGCATTCGGCCGCCTACAAGCATGTGCCGCTCATGGAGGTCCATCCGCACGAGGCGGTGCAGAACAATGTCTTTGGCACAATGAATGTGCTTACTGCCGCGCAGAACAACGGTGTAGAGCGCTTTGTCATGATATCAACGGACAAAGCGGTCAAATCCACGAATATCATGGGCGCCACAAAACGGCTGGCCGAAATGATCATGTTCAAGGCCTTTGATCAGGGTGCCATGAAGTGCATGGCGGTCCGTTTTGGCAATGTATTGGGATCGCGAGGCTCGGTCATACCCCTATTTCAGCGTCAAATCGACAGAGGAGGCCCGGTCTACATCACAGACCCGGAAATCAGGCGATTTTTCATGTCCATACCCGAGGCTGCACAGCTGGTATTGCAAGCGGGCGCCATGAGCAGGGGCGGGGAGATTTTTATTCTCAAAATGGGAGAACCAGTCAAAATAAAAAACCTGGCATACAGGCTCATTGAGTTTAATGGATATATTCCGGAAGTTGATATTGATGTGCAGTATACGGGCCTGAGGCCTGGTGAAAAATTATACGAGGAATTGCTGACAGACCTCGAAGGCGCGGTCACGACAAATCATGAGAAGATCATGGTGATCAACAAGGCGGAAGACCGCGATGCGCAATTTCTGGAAAAAGCGTTGAGAATCAGGGACAACCTGTTCGACCTGTCAAATGCGCAGATCAGGTATTATCTGAAAGACCTGGTTCCCGACTATGCCCCGCAGAAAGAGACGGAGGCGGTATAAAAGAACAGAAGGAGACAAAGGATCAAGGCTTGAGGATCGAGACTTGGATACAGTCTTTATTTAAGGCATTTGTCTCCTGCCTCGTTCCTCGTTCCTCGCTCCTAGTGCCTTTTATATCTTCCCCAGCGTCTCCCCAACAATCTCCCTCGCCTCATCCTGTATTTTCTTCAGATGCTCCTGGCCTTTAAAACTTTCAGCGTAAATTTTGTACATATCCTCGGTTCCCGATGGCCTGGCCGCAAACCAGCCGTTTTCAGTAACAACCTTGAGCCCGCCAATGGGCTCGTTATTGCCCGGAGCTTTTGTAAGCTTGGCCAGGATTTTTTCATTGGCAAGTGTGTCCGCAGTGACCATATCCGGCGATAAATTCGAGAGCGCCTGCTTTTGGGCCGCATTGGCAGGCGCGTCCATGCGTTCGTACAGGGCAGAGCCGAATCTCTTTTCCAGCTCAGTGTAATGTTCGCCCGGGTCTTTGCCTGTTGTGGCAAGGATCTCAGCCGCAAGCAGGTCCATGATAAAGCCGTCTTTGTCCGTTGTCCACACAGCGCCGTTGGTCCGCAGGAACGAAGCACCAGCGCTCTCCTCGCCGCCAAATCCAAAGGAACCATCGATCAGGCCGTCTACAAACCACTTGAAGCCAACCGGCACCTCGACTAGTTGCCGGCCAATATCAGCAGCGATCCGGTCAATCATGGCGCTTGAAACAAGGGTCTTTCCAATCGCGGCGCTTGCTGCCCACAAAGGCCGATTTTTAAAAAGGTACCTTATTGCCACGGACAAATAGTGATTTGGGTTCAAAAGCCCTTTGGAGCGCGTTACAATGCCATGCCTGTCATAATCAGGGTCATTGCCAAACGCAATATCAAACCGGTCTTTGAGTCCAATGAGGCCTGCCATGGACCAAGGTGAAGAGCAATCCATGCGGATCTTCCCATCCTTGTCCACGGTCATGAACGAGAAAGTCGGATCAATAATTTTGTTAACAATCTCAAGGTTTAGTTTATATTTTTCCGCCATTGGCGCCCAGAAGGCAATGCCCGAGCCGCCAAGAGGATCAACACCCATTTTAATGCCACTTTTTGCAATTGCATCAACATTAACTATATTCTTTAAATCGTCGATATAACTATTTATATAATCATACTGTTGTGTTGTTGCTAGGCCAAGCACTTTTTTAAACGGAATCCTTTTGACGGATTTCAGGCCAGATTGTAAAAGTTCATTTGCCTTGTTCTGGATTTTTTTAGTAATGCTTGTATCTGCTGGTCCTCCGTTTGGAGGGTTATATTTTATCCCGCCATCTTCAGGAGGATTGTGCGAAGGCGTAATGATGACGCCGTCAGCAAAGGCCTCTTTTTTGCCCTTGTTTGCGACCAGGATAGCGTGCGATACCACAGGCGTTGGTGTAAAACCCTGACCGGTAGTCTGGATACGGATGGTAATGCCATTGCCTCCAAAAACTTCAAGCGCTGTGCAAAATGCGGGATACGAGAGCGCATGGGTATCCATGCCCAGGAAGAGCGGGCCCTTAACCTTGTTTTCAGCGCGGACCTGGCAAATGGCCTGGCATATGGCAAGAATATGGTCCTCGTTAAACGATCCTTTCAATGACGACCCTCTGTGGCCAGAGGTGCCAAAGAGCACCCGGTGACTTGTTTCAGATGGGTCGGGCTTCATGGTAAAATAGGCAGAAACCAGCCGGGGAATGTCAGCAAGCATATGGCGCGGCGCGGGTTTTCCAGCAGAGGGATCAAGTGACATAAAAAGCCTCCTTTTCCAAATGTGGTAAATATATTATATTACCAATAATAGAAATGAAAGAAATAAAGGTACGTGATCTTCAGGCTGGCGCTGTGGCTGAAATGGATTATTTCGGTCAAAACGGAAAAATATTGCTTAAAAAAGGCGTCAGTATCACTGATACTCTTCTTAACGCGCTGTCTCGCCGAAATGTCTTTTCCCTTTTTGTGCAAGAAGAGGGCGAAGATATAAAAAAACTCCTTTCCCTAAAAGAACTCGACACTTTTGAGATTGAGGAGGAGGTGGTGGTTGAGGCGCCCACAGAAGAAGAAGCCGGCCAAGCTAAAAAAACCCGCCAGTTCCAGCCTATCCATATCAGCATCCCGGTTGAGCAGGTAATTCCCGAACTTGGCCGCATCGAAAAAGGCGAAGAGGGTATTAAGCAGATTCTGAACACCGCTCCGGTAAAAAATGTCGAAGACGCGATTGAGAAAAACCGGATCACGCTTGCCGTGGTGCCCGAAGGCACAGCTATCAAGGGCGTTGCCAAGGAATTGTCCTTTGGCCAGCGTACCGAAACCTATAAGGCCAGCGTGGTCGACCAATACAGCGCGTCCGTCACCGACACCAAGGAACTGCTCATGCGCATCAGGGCGGGTCAGCACATATCGGGCGATTCTATAAAGCACATAGTCAAAAGTTTCATAGATACCTATCTCAACGACAAGCACATGCTCATCAATCTGTCAAACGCCCGCTCTCCTGAACAGGACTATGTCTTCTCGCACAGCCTCAATGTCTGCCTCATGGCCATCTCCATAGCCGCCTCCCAGGGTTTCAACAAGGAGCAGGTGCTCGATATCGGCATTGGCGCCTTTCTTCACGACGTGGGCGCCTTGTTCATCCCCGAAGAAATCCGGTTCAAGGCAGGGCCGCTCTCCGCCGACGAACTGTACGAGGTAAAGAAACACCCCATGGTGGGCGTTCACGCTATAGAACGGATAAAAAACCTTCCGGCCACGGCCGCGTTTGTTTGTTACCAGAGCCACGAACGCGAAAACCGGCAAGGCTATCCCAAGCAGCGCGGCGGACGGCTCATCCACAATTTCGCCAAGATCGTCTCCATCGCCGATGTCTACGAATCGCTTACCGCCGACCGTCCCTACCGGAAGGGCCTGGTACCCTACAAGGCCATGGAATTTATATTGCGTGCAACCAAGAATTTATTTTTCGACTCCGGTATCGTAAAGGCCTTTCTTGAATTCGCCTCCCTTTTTCCCGTGGGCAGCCTGGTCAAGCTCAACACCGGCGAGATCGCAAAAGTCATCAGGTCAAACCACGAGCACTATGCGCGGCCCGTTGTGTCGGTCCTGGTCGACGCGTACAATCAACCCATTGACGAAAAAGACATCCGCACCGTTGATCTGAACACGCAGTCCAGCGTCCGCATTGTCATGCCCATAGACAACACCAAGCTCAATATCGGCGTCATGAAGGGATTCTAAGGTAGCCTCCCATGGTCGTGGTACTCACTGTTATCCAGAACAAGAAGGAAAACGATATCCTGGCGCTTGCGCTCAAGCAAAAGTCAATGAAGGTCATATCGTCCGAGCCCAATTTTGCCAACTATGTTCGCAGCCTGCAGTACAAACCCGATATTATCATCATGGAAATGCCCGCAGCATATATGGACCACATGTATTTCATCCGGCTCCTGCGAAAAAACAAGAAGACGCGGAAAATCCCCATCATTTCCTATGGCAACACTGGCGACGAAGGATTCATGCGCGAACTATACCTCAATGGAATCAACAAATACTATGTCCGGCCACTCAGGTTCAGCGTTATTCTGCACGATTTTGAAGTATTTCTCAAAAGCAAGTTTACCACCGCGACGGTCGACCAGGCCGAGGTCGTGAAAAAGCGCGAACAGGACTTTCTGTTCATCCTCGACAAGGAAAAACTTGCCACCGAGAAAATCGAGGTCATGGTCCAATATGTGGGAAAGCTCATGGCGTTTCCGTTCACCATCTCCAAGATTCTCTCAATCACCAAGGACATGAAGAGCGGCGCTTTTGAGCTCTCGCGGGCCATCAAGGCCGATTCGGCCATCACCACGACCATACTCAAGGTCTCCAACTCGGTGCTTTTTGCCAGCCGCGACCGCAAGATTTCAGACATCAAGGAGGCCATTGTCCGGCTCGGGTTCAACGAGACCAAGAACATCGCGCTTTCCATGTCAGTCATGAAGATGTTCTCGCCCGAGGAAAAGAGCATGGGATACAGCCGCATCGATTTTTGGTACCATTCACTCGCCTGCGGTGTCATTGCCGAGAAAATCGCCAAGGTCACAGGCCAGAAATACCCCGAGGAGGCCTTTGTCGCGGGCCTGCTCCACGACTTCGGCATCCTCCTGCTCGACGAATTTTTCAGCGAAATATTCGAACAAATCATCGGCAAAACCACGGAAAATGGCACCCCCTTCCTCCAAACGGCCCAGGAACTGATGGGCATAAACCAGAACGACCTTGTCGAAAGCCTTTTTGCCAAGTGGAACATACCGTCGCATATCATATTCGGCATCAAAAACAACCTCAACTTCCTGGTGCTCGACGAACACGCCGAAAAGCCCGCGCGTGAAATGGCGATCATCACCGGTCTTGCCCAGATTCTTGCAAAGACGTACAATATCGGCCGTGAATGCGACCAGTTTGTGCATGCCATACCCGACGATCTTCTTATGCAGCTCAAGCTTCCATATGGCATCCAGGAGACTTTTTTTGACGATGTATACCACAATATCAATATCTACACCAGGTTTTTGAATTTGGAGGAAAAGAAATTCCCCGAAGAGGGCCCCATGACCGGGGAAAACGGCGAACACGCCACCACGCTTGGGGTCGTTGACCTGTCAAAACGTGTTTTCGAACCCCATCTCAGGTACCTGAAATCGCAGGGATACAAATTGGTCACGGTGCAGGCGCCTGCCGAGCTCGATGCGCTCGAACGATCGCCCGATGTTTTGGTGGTCAACACCTCCTCCGAAACACCCATGGACCAGATAAAGCCTTTTTTCAAAGTGGCGAAAAGAGGGCAGGGGGAAGTGTCCGATCCGGCAAAGATAAAGAACATTCCCGTGGTGCTTTTCTGCGACGAAAACACTGAATGCTCAAAAATAGAATCTGATACAAACATCAAGGTGCTCCCCAAGCGGATCGATCTGCGCAATATTGATTCCTTCATAAACAGATTTGTTGTTCCGCAGGCGGCTCCTCTTTCCGAGAAGCGACCCGATGCGGTCCAAATGGGATAAATCCTTGACTTCAAATGAGATATTTGGTTAGTTTATATGGCTTTGGATTTTAAACGGGCGGTTAGCTCAGTTGGTTAGAGTACTACCTTGACATGGTAGGGGTCACTGGTTCGATCCCAGTACCGCCCATTTAAAATTCATTTTTTTATTTGAGGGTTTTTGTTAGATGAATGTAAAACTTCCCGACGGCTCAACCAGAGTACTGGCCGACCACGCCACCGCAATGGATCTTGCCCTTTCCATTTCCGAGGGCCTTGCGCGTGCAAGCGTGGCCGCGAGGGTAAACGGAAGCATGCGCGATCTTTCCGCTCCCTTGAGCGAAGGCGCCGCTGTCGAACTGGTCAAATTTGATTCTGATGGTGGAAAACAGGTTTTCTGGCATACGGCCTCGCACATCATGGCGCAGGCGGTAAAATCATTGTGGCCCAATGTGAAAATCGCCATTGGCCCATCCATCGACGCTGGGTTTTATTACGATTTTGATACGCAAACCCCTATTTCAAACGATGATTTTCCCCGGATCGAAGCGAAAATGAAGGAGATCATCGCGCAAAATCTCCCGCTTTCCCGGCGCGAACTTTCAAAAGAAGAGGCGCGCGCTTATTTTTCAAACCTGGGCGAAACATACAAGGACGAACTCATCCGGGACCTTCCCGATGGCGAAACCATCTCGGTCTACAGCCAGGGAGAATTCACGGATCTCTGCCGCGGGCCCCATCTGCCGCACACCGGCCTGGTGAAAAGCGTGAAACTGCTCAGCATCGCGGGCGCCTATTGGCGCGGCAGCGAAAAGAACGCCATGCTCCAGCGAATTTACGGCATCGCGTTTCCCGCCCAAAAGCAGCTTGACGAATACCTTCTGTTTCTCGAAGAAGCGAAAAAACGTGACCATCGTAATGTAGGCCGGACCCTTGATCTTTTTTCGCAGTCAGAACAGGTTGGTCCGGGCCTGGTTCTCTGGCATCCCAACGGCGGCCGTTTGCGCACGCTTATTGAGGATTACTGGCGGCAGGAACATTACAAAAACGGGTATGAAATAGTGTATTCACCCCACATTGGACGCGCCACGCTGTGGGAGACAAGCGGCCACCTCGATTTTTACAAGGAAAACATGTACGCGGCAATGGAAATTGACGAACAGGAATATTACGTCAAGCCCATGAATTGCCCCTTTCATATCGTCATGTACAAAAGCGCGCTGCGATCATATCGTGATTTGCCGTTGCGCTGGGCTGAGTTGGGCACCGTCTACCGGTACGAAAAAAGCGGCGTGCTGCATGGTTTATTACGTGTCCGTGGTTTCACCCAGGACGATGCGCATATCATCTGCAGACCCGATCAAATGCCCGAAGAGATCAGAAAGGTGTTGCGGTTCTGTCTGCACATACTCAAAGCCTTTGGGTTTGAGACCTTTGCGATATACCTTGCGACAAAGCCGAAAGAGAAGTCCGTGGGCGACCAGGCCATGTGGGACGACGCAACGGCCGCCTTGGCGCAGGCGGTCAAAGATGAGGGGCTTGTCTGCGCCATCGACGAAGGCGGCGGCGCTTTTTACGGCCCCAAGATAGACATCAAAATCAAGGACGCGCTCAATCGCGAGTGGCAGTGTTCCACCATTCAGTTCGATTTTAATCTTCCCGAGCGCTTCGACATGACCTACGCCGGCTCAAACAACGACAAGCAGCGTCCCTACATGATCCATCGGGCTCTATTAGGCTCCATGGAGCGGTTCATGGGCGTGCTTATCGAACACTATGCGGGCGACCTGCCGTTGTGGCTCGCGCCCCAGCAGGCGATGGTGATACCAGTGTCCCAGAAATTCGTCGCGTATGCCGAGTCCGTGCACCAGGTGCTGGTCGCGGCAGACCTACGCGCCTCGGTCGACTACCGCGACGAAAAGATCGGATACAAAATCCGCGAAGCGGAAAACAATAAAATTCCCTATATGCTCATAGTAGGTGAGAAGGAATGCGTGGCGAACACCGTGTCGCTGCGCAAACGCAAAAAAGGCGATGCGGGCGCATGCGCGCTCAGCAGCGTCATTGAGGACATGCAAAAGGAAATAAGGGAAAAAGCAATTCCCTAGAGATTTACTTAATAATAACTAAACAAGAGGAGGAAACGCTATTAACGCAAAAGACGATTTTAAGGATGTCCGGATCAACAGAATGATCCGCGTTCCCCAGGTCCGGCTCATTGGTTCCGATGGCAAGCAGGTCGGCGTTGTCGCGACACAGGAAGCGCTCGCGACCGCTGAAAGCGAAGGTCTCGACCTCATTGAGATATCACCCACCGCGAAACCGCCGGTCTGCAAAATCAGCGATTTCGGGAAATACAAATACGAATTGGCGAAAAAGCAGAAGGACGCGAAGAAAAAACAGCACATTGTGCACCTCAAGGAAATCAAGATGCACCCCAAGACAGAGGAGCACGATTACGCGTATCGTATCAAGCATGCGCGCGAATTCCTTGCCGAAGGCGACCGGGTACGCGTCACCGTTGTCTTCAAGGGCCGTGAAATGGCCTATCTCGACTTTGGCAGGAAAATACTTGAAAAAGCCGAGGCCGATCTGCAGGACATCGCCAATGTCGAGGTGCACCAGAAACTCGAAGGCCGGAACATGATGTCCGTCTTTTACGGAAAGAGCGAAGTTATAAAAAAACACCGGGCTGAAAAGGAGCGGGAGCAGAAATTGCGCGAGCAGGAAACGGCATTGGCGGCCCAAGATGCGCCTGTGGCGGTTTCACAAGAATAGCATTTCATCCGGTGCGTGCAAATTAATATATTTAAATGCTTTTTCGATAAGGAGATACTATGCCGAAAATGAAGTCAAACCGGAGCGCGGTGAAAAGGTTCAAACGGACCGGTTCCGGAAAGATAAAGAGAAGTCACGCTTTTAAAAGCCACATTCTCACGTCAAAGTCAAAAAAACGCAAGCGCGCCCTGCGCCATGCGGCCCTGGTGCACCCGAGCGACGAGGGCCGGATCAAAAAACTGCTCGCCTGCTGACTAATGTAAGGAGACTGTCCCATGCCCCGAGTAAAAAAGAGCGTTCCATCACGCGCCCGCCGGAAAAAAATCATCAAAAAGGCCAAAGGCTATTATGGCATGCGCAAAAACACTTTCAAGCTGGCCAAAGAGGCGGTTGAACGTGCAATGCGTTATTCATACCGCGACAGGCGGCGCCGTAAACGCGACTTCCGTTCGTTGTGGATTGTCCGTATAAACGCTGCGGCAAAGCTTTTTGGCCTGTCATACAGCCGGTTTATCAGCGGCCTGCAAAAGGCAGGCATCAGCCTTAACCGGAAGGTGCTGGCCGACCTTGCTGTGTCAGACAAAAAGGCCTTTGAACAACTCGCCGCGCTCGTCAAGCAGAACGGTTAATCCAAGGCGTTGCGCCGGAATTTGGGTGTGTGTGCGGCATTGCGGGGACAAACGATTTCCTGCAAGCGCATATGCGTTCCGGCGCCAATCCAGGCGGCTCTCATGACGCAATCAATATCCGAAAAACTTGAGACTGTGCGGCAACAGGCGCTTGCTGAAATAGCGGCTGCCAGCGCCGAAGGCCAGCTTTACCAGTTAAAGTCCCGCTACACGGGAAAAAAGAGCGACCTCTCGGCCGTGCTTGCCGATCTGGGCGCGCTTTCCATAGACGAAAAACGCCAAATCGGCGGCCTGGCAAACACGGTTAAAACCGATGTGCTCCAGGCAATCGAAGACCGTTTGTCCCAGGTAGTCCAGTCGACAGCCGCGGCCTCGTTCGACGCGACCGCCCCGGGGATCCCTTGTGTGGTTGGCAGTCAGCACCCGCTTACCATGGTACTGGACGAGTTAAAGGACGTGTTTGGCAAAATGGGTTTTGCCGTTGCCGAAGGCCCTGAAGTGGAAACTGACTATTACAATTTTGAGGCGCTTAACACGCCCAAGCACCATCCTGCCCGCGACATGCAGGACACCTTTTATGTCAGCGATGAAGTTCTCCTGCGCACCCATACGTCGCCTGTCCAGGTGCGGCTCATGGAAAAGCAGAAACCTCCCATCAGGGCCATTATGCCTGGAAGGGTCTATCGCAACGAGGAGATCAGCGCGCGGAGCTATTGTCTCTTTCATCAGATGGAAGGGCTCTACATTGACGCGCATGTCACCTTCGCCGACCTCAAAGGCACCATCGACGCCTTTGTGCGCAACTATTTCGGCAACAGTGTAAAGTCCAAGTTCAGGCCCAGTTTTTTCCCTTTCACCGAGCCCTCGGCCGAAGTTGATATCCAGTGCTTCCTCTGCAATAGCAAGGGATGTCCTGTATGCAAACGGACCGGATGGCTCGAGATCATGGGCTGCGGCATGGTCGACCCCAATGTGTTCAACGCCGTTGGAATAAATCCCGATGAATGGTCAGGCTTTGCCTTTGGCATGGGAATCGAACGAATTGCCATGCTTAAATATGATGTGACCGATATCCGTCTCTTTTTCGAAAACGACCTTCGTTTTTTGGAGCAGTTCAAACACGTATGAAAGCGCCCTTGTCATGGCTTAAGGAATACACCGAAGTTACCGCCACTGTCAATGAAATCTCGGAGGCCTTTACCAATCTGGGACTTGAAGTCGAGGGCGTGGCAGGACAATACGTGCCCATGCCCGGCATTGTCGTGGGAAAGGTGCTGCACAGCGCCCGGCATCCGAATGCCGGCAAACTTACAGTAAACAAGGTCGATATCGGCCAGGAACGGCCGCTCGACATCGTCTGTGGAGCGCCCAATGTCAAGACTGGGCTTACCGTCGCGCTTATATGCGCGGGAAACAAGCTGCCCAACGGCTTTGAAATAAAAAAAGCGAATATCCGCGGCGAACTGTCCGAAGGCATGATCTGCTCCGGCCGCGAACTGGGCATAAGCGAAGACGCCGCGGGCATTCTGGAGCTCAGCGACGCATACAAGGCCGGAGAGACGATCACTACCGGCCATCTCAACATTGATCCGGTTTTTGAAATAGCGGTCCTTTCAAACAGGCCCGACTGTCTTTCCCTTATCGGACTCGCTCGCGAACTCCAGGTACGCACACACAGCGGACTCACACTGCCCTCTGCGGTCCTTGTGGAAGGCGGGGACAAGACCGCGGACAAAATTCGCGTAAAAATTGAAGACCCGGAGGACTGCCCCAGGTACACGGCCCGGCATATTGCCAGGGTCAGCATTGGTCCTTCTCCTGCCTGGCTTGTAAACAGACTTGCTTCCGTGGGCATGCGTTCAATAAACAACGTGGTCGATGTGACGAATTTTGTTCTCATGGAAACCGGCCATCCACTCCACGCTTTTGACTATGATAAAATTGAGGGGGGCGCTATTATAGTCCGGCGGGCCGCCTCAGGCGAACACTTTACCACGCTCGACGCCAAGGAACATGTTCTTGCCGGCAACGAACTGCTCATCTGCGATGAAAAGAGGTCTGTCGCGCTCGCGGGAATCATGGGTGGCCTTAACTCCGAGATTTCATCAGCGACCACGGAAGTCCTTCTTGAATCAGCCTATTTCAATCCTATCTGCATCAGAAAAACAGCCCGGAAACTAGGTATTTCGTCCGAATCATCATATAGGTTTGAGCGTGGCGCAGACCCCGAAGGAACAGTAAAGGCTTTGGACAGGGCCGCGGCCCTTATCTGCGAATTGGCGGGCGGTATTGTTTCCGACGGCATAGTCGATGAAAATCCAGGGAAAATAATGCCAGTCAAAATCCCGGTGCGTACCTCACGGGTAAACGCCCTTCTGGGAACATCGCTCCAGGCCGGTGAAATAAAGGACGTTCTTGGGAAAATCGGGATTATCTGCGGCAATGGGCAGGACTTTGATGCTGAGGCGCCTACAAACAGGCCCGATCTTACGCGAGAGGTTGATATTGTAGAAGAAGTGGCCCGGCTCATTGGGTTCAACCGGATACAGGCGGCCGCCCACGCGTCCATCAGCCTGGTAAAAAATGAAAATCAGCTCGATGATTTCCGATCAGGCGTGCGCGGAACCATGAAGGGGTATGGACTCACTGAGGTGGTGACAAACAGCCTTATTAATCCCCGCGAACTTGAGTGGCTTGGCGCCTCGGCGCAGCCGGTTGTTCTTTTAAATCCGCTCAACCCCGATATGTCTGTCATGCGTACCGCAATGCTTCCCAGTCTTCTGACTGTTGCAAAGGCGAATTTTAGCAGGAACAATACGGACGTGCGCATATTTGAGATCGGGAAAACGTTTGAATCAATAGGGCCCGCGGTCCTGCCGCGCGAAAGCGAGGAGATCGCCATCCTGGTTTCCGGACTGGTGGCAGGAAGACGGTGGGACAACAAGAGCGAAGAGTGGAGCATATACCACCTCAAGGGATTGGCAGACTCCTTCATTGAATATGTTACAGGTAAACGGCCGTCATTTTCCCAGGTTCAGGTATGTGGCGCGCCCGGCCTTTCCATGCAAGTAGGACAAGAGACTCTGGGCGTGCTGGCGCCGGTTTCCGCGGTACTGAAGAAACGCTACGACCTTAAACCTGATCTGTTGTACTGTACCATAAATTTCGCGGCGCTTTTTGCCCTGCGCAGGCAGTCCATTATCTGCGGACCTGTTTCAAAATTTCCGCCTTCTGACCGTGATATTGCCGTTGTGGTCGATGAATCCGCTTCGGTCGATGGCATGGCAGGAGACATACAGCGCGAATCTAGTCTCATCGAAAGCGTCACGGTGTTCGATATTTTCAGAAGCGATGAACTTGGCGCGGGAAAGAAATCCATCGCGTTTTCCATACGCATGCGCGCCTTCGAAGCCACGCTTACCGACGGGCAGGTCGAATCAACCTTCCAGAAAATAGTGGCAAAACTGAAGTCCCGATACAAAGCTGTTTTACGTTCATAACATACAAGGAGTTGTCATATGCAGGACATTCTCAACGATCTTACGGGGAAAATAGAGAAAGCGGTCGAAAAGATACAGAGACTGCAGGATACGGTCCATGCGCTCGAGGCCGAAAAGGAGAAATGCGCGGCGGAAGTCTCGTCTCTCGAACAGAAAATAGCCGAACTTCAAAAGGAGGCTGCTGGCGCGCAGGAGCTTTGGCGGGGCAAAATCTCCTCTTTCTCAGGGCAGATTGGCGAAATAGCAAAAAAATTGGATAATTTTATTTAATTAATATATATTATAATTAAGGGAAAACAATTCTGTAACAAAACAAAAATATAGAAAGGATTTCCTCAACCGGTAGAGCCGGTACGGATGCAAGCCATTGGTGCTTTAAACATATGAACGATACCAGTACAAATTCCAATAGTGCCCGGGTAGTTATCGCAGGCGAGGAATATATTATCAAAGGCGATACCAACAGCGAAACCATCGCTCGGATCGCGGAATATGTAAACGAAAAAATACTTGAAGTAGGCTCGGGTGTTTCCAGCAAGGAGCGGTACAAAATTGCCATCCTCACCGCGGTAAACATTGCCGGCGAACTTTTTGATGCCCGTCGCGAACTGCTCGATAACTCGGATAAAATGGATCAGATATTGTTTAAAGCAAAGGAGTTGTCAGAAAAATTAGAGTCAACCCTAACCTGAAAAAACAGGCCCCGGACTCGCAGCCGTAAATTTTTTGACTTTTGGCCGTTATTTGGAGCCGGTTTTCCGTTGTCTAATTCACGCCCGCCTTTGGCGGGATCAATGAACCATCGGAGACGGCACCAACTGTTAAAGAGAGTGAAGTTCAAAAAATTTCAAAAGCGGGTTTGGGGCTTTTTATTTTTATTATATATAAAGGAGAACGACGATGAGTATCACTACAATCATGTGTATCGCGGGCGCCTTTATCGCGGGTGTCGTGGTCCAGTTGATCATCTGGAAAATCCTCCAGGTCAACAAGATCAAACATGCCAAGGAAACCGCGGATATGATAGTTGAGAAGGCGAAAAAAGAGGCTGAACTCGAGAAAAAACAGTCCCTGTTAAAAGCAAAAGACGAATGGTTTAAAGTCAAATCTGAATTTGAGAAGGAAATGGGCAAACGCCAGTCCGAATCCGATAAGCGCGATAACGCCATAAAGAGCCGCGAAGGCGATTTGAACAAAAAGGTCAATCTGCTCAAGGAGAAGGAACAGGAGATAAAGAACAAGGAGGGGTTTCTTACCTCCAAGGAAAAAGCGCTGCGTACCAAGGATATCGAGTTGTCCCGCGTTCTTTCCGAGCAAAACCAGAGGCTCGAAAGCATTGCCGGACTTACCCAAACACAGGCCAAGGAGACGCTCAAACAAAACCTTGAAGTGGAAGTGCGGCACGAAGCCGCGCAAATGATCAAAAAAATCAAGGACGAAGCTAAAGAAACCGGTGAAATCGAGGCCCAGCGTATTATCACCATCGCTATCCAGAGATGCGCTGCCGAGCATACCATCGAATCCACGGTCTCTACCATCACCCTGCCCAGTGAAGAGATCAAGGGCCGTATCATTGGACGCGAAGGCCGCAATATCAGGGCTTTTGAAGAGGCCACAGGCATCGATGTCATTGTCGACGATACCCCTGAAAACATCGTCCTTTCTGGCTACGACCCGGTAAAACGGGAGATCGCCCGCGTGGCCATGGAAAAACTTATCGCCGATGGCCGCATACATCCCACGCGTATTGAGGAAATCGTGGGAAAGACGGTCAAGGAAATAGAGAAAAAGATCAAGGAAACAGGCGAACAGGTCGTCTTCGACCTGAATTTGCCCAGCCTTCATCCGCAGCTTGTCGAATATCTGGGACGTCTCAACTACCGCACCAGCTTTGGCCAGAATGTTTTGAGGCATAGCAAGGAAGTGGCCGTGCTCTCCGCGCACATGGCCTCGGAACTTGGCCTCGACCCGCGTATTGCGACACGTGCCGGCATCCTTCACGATATTGGCAAGGCCATTGATCGTGAATCCGAAGGAACTCACGCCCAATTGGGCGCTGAGGTGGCGAAAAAATTTGGTGAAAATGAAATTATAACCAATGCCATTGCCGGTCACCATGAGGATGTCGAGCCCCTGTCACCCTATCCCATACTCATCCAGGCGGCTGACGCCATTTCCGCGACGCGTCCTGGTGCGCGCATGGAGACCTTCTCAACCTATGTTAAGCGGCTCGAACAGCTCGAGGAGATCGCGGAATCGTTCAAAGGCGTTGATACCGCCTATGCGCTCCAGGCTGGACGCGAGATACGCGTCATGGTCAATCCGGTCGATATCTCCGATGCCGAGGCCGAGGAAGTCGCCTCTCAGATCGCAAAAAAGGTCGAGGCCGACATGGACTACCCTGGGCAAATCAAAGTCACGGTCATCAGGGAAAAACGTATAATAGACTACGCGAAATAACACATGAATATCCTTTTTATCGGCGATATCTTCGGTAGCGGCGGCAAACGGGTCCTGGCTGAAATGCTCAAAGGCATTCGTGCCGAATACGCGATTGATGTCTGCGTTGCGAATGGTGAAAACTGCTCTGGCGGCAGGGGAATCACCAAAAACCTGATTACCAAGCTCAGGCGTTTCGGCGTCAATGTGGTAACCAGCGGCAATCATATATGGGACAACAAGGACGGTGTCGAGGCCTTTGCAACCGAACCCTTTCTACTGAGGCCGCTCAACTATCCTGCGGGTAATCCCGGATGCGGTTCGTGCATGTACACGCTTGAAGACGGACGTACCATCGGTGTCATCAATCTCCAGGGACGGGTGTTCATGTATCCCATAGAATGTCCGCTCAAAACCGGTCTGGTTGAAATCAACAAGCTCAGGGAAAGAACGGACATTGTCCTGGTCGATTTTCATGCTGAGGCAACATCTGAGAAACTGGCCGCTGCCTGGTACTTCAATGGTAAAATTACCGCCCTCATGGGTACGCACACCCATGTACAGACAGCGGACGAACGCATTCTGGACCAGGGGACTGCCTATATCACGGACGCGGGAATGACCGGCGCCCACGATTCTGTCATCGGCATGAAGCGCGAAGGGGTCATCAGGAAATTTTTATACGAGACTCCTGTCCGTTTCGAACCATCAGAGGACGGGCTCATGTTCAATGGCGTGGTGGTCACTGCCGACGATGCTACGGGCAAGGCCACGGCCATCCAGCGTATCATACGGAAATTCGAAACTTCGGGAGGCACTACAAATGGCGAACCTGATTGATGGCAAAAAGGTCGCGGCTGATATGCGGCAGGAATTCAAGGAACGGGTCGTACAACTCAAGGCGCGGGGCCATATTCCTGGTCTGGCTGTGGTGCTTGTTGGCGACGATCCGGCTTCTGATACCTATGTCCGGATGAAGGGAAAGGCCTGTGAAGAGACGGGACTCTATTCTGAAACCATCAGGCTTCCCAGGGAAACCACCGAAGAGCAGCTCATCGCAATCATCGATGGTCTCAATGCAAACAATGCGATCGATGGCATCCTGGTACAGCACCCGATTCAGAATATGAAGGATGAAAATGTCATATTCAACCGCATCAGCCCTGAAAAAGATGTTGACTGTTTCAACGCAATAAACGTGGGAAAGTTAGTGCTGGGAAGCGCCTATCTTTTTCCTTGTACGCCTGCCGGCGTCATTGAACTCCTAAAACGGTATGCAATAGACCCAAAGGGAAAGCATGTCGTCATAGTGGGACGCTCAAATATTGTCGGCAAACCGCTGGCAAATATGCTGGTCCAGAAAAAAGCAGGGTGCAATGCGGTGGTCACTGTTGTGCATACAGGCACGCGCGATCCTTTCATGCATACAAAATCAGCCGATATTATCATTGCGGCAGCGGGTGTTCCCGAATATATCACCGGCAATGCGGTCAAAGAGGGTGTGGTCATTATCGATGTTGGCACAAACAGGGTGCCCGATGCTTCAAAAAAATCAGGACACCGGCTTGTGGGCGATGTTCATTTTGAATCGTGTGAAAAAAAAGCTTCCTATATAACGCCGGTTCCTGGCGGTGTTGGCCCCATGACCATCACTATGCTGCTGCACAACACATTGCTTTCAGCGGAGCGGAGATTTGCTTAAGCCAATCACGGTCACCGAGCTTACCCGGCGCATCAAGGAACAGCTAGAACCCGCCTTTCCCGAGGTCCTGGTGACCGGCGAGATTTCAAACCTTGCGGCCAACGCGGCTTCCAGCCATGTCTATTTCACCCTGAAGGACGCGGACAGCCAGATACGCTGCACACTCTGGAAACGGCAGCGTCAGTACCTCAAATTCGCGCCACTCGACGGCATGGCGGTGGTCGTGCTCGGTAATGTCAGGGTATACGAAAAAGGCGGCAACTATCAGCTTAATGTTATTGCCGTGGAGCCTGCTGGAAAAGGAGCGTTGCAGGTGGCCTTCGAACAACTCAAACAAAAGCTCGCTGATGAAGGTCTTTTTGAACAGGGACGCAAACGTCCCTTGCCGAAATTTCCCGATCGCATTGGCATTGTCACATCAGGCACAGGCGCCGCGCTGTGCGATATCGTCAAAATCCTGAGACGCCGCATGCCGTCCGTGGGTATTGTGGTCAATCCGGTACAGGTGCAGGGCGATGGCGCTGCTGGCGATATTGCACGGGGCATCCGGGAATTCAACGAATACGGCAACGTCGATGTCCTCATTGTGGGTAGAGGAGGCGGTTCTATCGAGGATCTTTGGGCCTTCAACGAGGAAAGTGTCGCACGCGCCATTGCGGCCTCATCAATTCCTGTTATTTCAGCCGTTGGCCACGAAGTGGACTACACAATCGCCGATTTTGTCGCCGATATGCGCGCCTCAACGCCCTCCAATGCCGCTGAAATCGCTGTTCAAAACAGGGACGACCTGGTATTGCGGATAAAATCGCGGGTCGACCGTATTGTCGCGGGTCTGCACGCCTGCGCCAGCGCCTACCGGCTGCGCATCGACCACGCGGCAAAAAGCCCGATGGTGCAGCGTCCGCTCGAACTGGTCCAACAACATTCGCAGAAAATAGACGATCTGGCGAAAATACTCGGGCTGCAGTTCCGCGGCCTTTTTGACACCGCGCGTGCACGCTTCAGCCATGCGGTTGAAAAACTGGAGATTCTAAACCCCACGGGCGTTCTTACCCGGGGATACTCAATAACGCGTGCGGACGGTCGTATCCTTTCCGATGCCGCGATGGTCGCGATCGGCGGTCGCATTGAAACGCAGCTCAAAACAGGACGGCTGGTAAGCAGGGTTGAACTGAAGTCCTGAATTTATTTATTTACTCACCATATGGCGCAGAAAAAATTTGAAGACATGGTCGAGCGTCTCGAAAAAATCGTCGATGAGATGGAGTCCGGGAGCCTGGGCCTCGACGACGCTCTCAAATATTACGAAGAAGGCATCACCCTCATGCGGGCTTGCTACAAGAAACTTGAAGAAGCGGAGAAAAAAATAGAGAAACTGGTCAAAAAAAAGGGAGCGCATGCCCCTGACGAATACGAGACTCAACCCCTGGATATGTTTGAAAATGAAGAAAACGCTTGAACAATATCTGCGGGAAAAGTCATCGAGGGTCGATGCCTGGCTCAACAGGCTTCTGCCTGTTTCTACGCAATACCCTGTTTCCATCCACAAGGCCATGCGCTACAGCCTCTTTGCAGGAGGGAAACGGATCAGGCCCGCGCTTTCCATAGCCGCTTTTGAGGCCTTTGGCGGCAGGGGAGAACGCATATATCCCGCTGCCTGCGCCCTTGAAATGCTTCATACCTTTTCCCTTATCCACGATGACCTCCCCTGTATGGACAACGATGATTTCCGCAGGGGCAAACCCACAAGCCACAAGGTCTTTGGCGAGGCCATTGCCGTGCTTGCCGGCGATGCCTTGTGCATCCATGCCTTTGGGATATTAGGACGCTATGCGGCGCTTCCTGTTGTACAAGAGATCGGCAGCGCCCTGGGAACAGCGGGCATGATCGGCGGACAGGTGGTCGACATTGAATCAGAGGGGAAAAAAAACATCACGGAAAAGACCCTCCGATTCATCCATACGCGCAAAACCGAGGCGTTTATCACCGCGTCCCTCAGAATGGGCGCGGTTATCGCTGGGGCAAAGGCTAAAGACATGGCAATCATCACGCGCTACGGGAGGGCGATCGGTCTTGCCTTCCAAATCATCGACGACATCCTCGATATAGTCAGCACCACCGAACAGATTGGCAAGGACGCTGGAAGCGATATTGAAAAGGGCAAAGCCACCTATCCGGCGCTCTTTGGCCTTGAGAAATCAAACCGCAAGGCCCGGCTTCTTATTGCGCAGGCGAAAAAAACCGTCCAGCCGCTTGGCGCGCGAGGCTCTCTGTTCAAGGAATTGGCCGATTTTATTGTTGATCGAATCAATTGAACCATATGCTCGAAAATATACAGACACCGGAAGATTTCAGGAACTTCACCTTTGCCCAGCTTGCCCAGCTGTCAAACGAGGTGCGCGACCGCATTCTCAGCGTCATCTCCGAGACAGGCGGTCACCTTGCCTCAAGCCTGGGCGCGGTTGAACTCACCATAGCGCTTCATTATGTCTATCAAACGCCCATCGATAAACTGGTCTGGGATGTTGGCCATCAGTGTTACACGCATAAAATAATCACCGGCAGGAACGGCCAGTTTCCCACTATACGGCAGCACAATGGTTTGTCCGGTTTTCCCCGCACCTGCGAAAGCCCGTTCGATGTTTTTGACGTGGGACATGCGAGTACGTCCATTTCAGTTGCGCTCGGCATTGCAAAAGCGCGGGATACTTTGGGCGAGAAATTCCATGTGGTGTCGGTTATTGGCGATGGATCCATGACTGGCGGTCTTGCCTTCGAAGGGCTCAACAATGCAGGCGCATTAAAGACCAACCTGGCCGTTGTTCTCAATGATAATAAAATGAGCATCTCTCCCAATGTAGGCGCGCTTTCATCGTACCTCAACCGCATACTCACCGATCCGCGATACAACAAACTGAAAAGTGACATCTGGGAACTTACGGGAAAACTCAAAGGCGTTGGCTCGGGGATCAGGAATGTGGTTGGCAGGCTCGATGAATCGCTTAAGCACCTGGTGCTTCCCGGTAAACTTTTCGAAGACCTGGGGTTCAGGTATTTTGGACCCATTGACGGTCACAATTTCGAGGAAATGGTGCCGTTATTCAGGAATATCCGCCAGAATATCAGCGGTCCTGTACTCATTCATGTCATTACCAAGAAAGGCAAGGGGTACAAGCCGGCTGAGGAAAATGCGCCCAAATTCCATGGCATTGGGTCCTTTGAAACCCAGACGGGAAAAATAAAGGGAAAACGCGATATTCCCACCTATTCGGCGGTCTTCGGCAAAACCCTCTGTGCTTTGGCTGAAAAAAACAAGGCGATTGTCGGTATCACCGCGGCAATGCCGGCCGGTACAGGCTTGGAGAAATTTGCGGAACTTTTTCCCGACCGGTTCTTCGACGTGGGTATTGCCGAGTCCCATGCTGTCACTTTTGCCGCAGGCTTTGCCAGCCAGGGATTGCGGCCAGTGGTGGCGCTCTATTCAACCTTTCTCCAGCGGGCATTTGATCAGATTATTCACGATGTGGCAATTCAAAAACTGAATGTTGTTTTTTGCATCGACAGAGGCGGTCTTACCCCTGACGATGGTCCAACGCACCATGGCGCTTTTGACCTTGCCTATCTTCGGTGCATCCCGAACATGGTCATCATGTCACCAAAAGATGAAAATGAATTACGCCATATGATGTGGACCGCTTTGCGCATTGAAGGACCTGTTGCCATACGATACCCAAAAGGCGAGGCCCTGGGCGTTGAGCAGACTGAGCCATACGAAGAAATACCTGTCCCCATGCCTGAAATTGTGCTTAAAGGCAAGGATGTGCTTCTTTTAGCGGTTGGAGAAATGGTACAGAAGGCGCTTTCTGTCGCGGCAATACTTAAAAAACAGGGGATAACCCCGACAGTAGTCAACAGCCGGTTTATTAAACCAATTGCACATAGCGACATTCTCAGTCTGACCCAGGCCCATTCCCATATCTTCACCCTGGAAACCGGGACAGTACGGGGAGGGTTTGGGACCGCGGTGCTTGAGGCAATACATGGATGTTTGTCAGAAACCAGGAAGTTCGAAATGATCGGTTTTCCTGATGGATTTATCCAACATGGTGAAAAAGAAAGAATCTATCAGGAACTAAAACTTACAGACAACAATATTGCTGAAAAAGTAATAAATACAATAACCATTTGATATTATAAAAGATACGCAATCCAGTTAAAGCTGCTTTTCGTTACCTGTATTAATCAGATAAAGATTTTCCAATTATTTTCCGATAAAAAGAATAGGAAGTAGGAATACCATGGAAGGTAAAAAAAGTAAATTCCTGGGCCTTGAGGAAACTGAAAAGCAACACTATCTTAATAATTTAAAGCAGAGAATACGCCTTGGCTATTTCAATTCAGAAAAGGTTACGGAAGGTATTGTTGAAAAGATCGCCTCATGTTTTGCCGATGAGGTAGGGCGTTTCACCTGACCGTACTCTTTGATTTCTTATATAATTCTCTGACTCTGAGCAGCGCCTTTTCATATCGTCCGTCTTTAAAATCAGCAAAGCTCCAGGAAAAAGGCAGGAACGCTCCTTTTTCATAATGCAGGGTCATGTCCGCCCAGATGCCTTTGGTCATATATATTTTATACGGCCCTTTTTTTGTCGATGCCAAAACAACCTTGTCAAAATCCATGTACCCCGCATCGATATTGACTGTTCTTTTCCCTTCAGAAGTTGAAAATTCCCGTTCAATAGCCATGCCAGCATGTTTTGCCTCAACAAGAAAGTCCGGGAGTTTTAGCGGGTAAAATGAAACGAGTCTCCGGAAAAGCGGGGATCCCATCTCGGGCGTATAATAGTCTGTGACGTCAAAGGGCGTGTCAGAACTGGTGAAATCCAGCGGACCAAAGACAGTCTCCAGGCAAGGGAGTGTTTGTGCCGCAACATCCTGGTCGTTGAACAGGAGTGCCGCGAAGAATTTGACTGGTGCTGTATTCTCCATGTTTATTGGTTGAGAAAATATTATTTTTATATACGCGAATGAAAACAATAAAACAGCTCTTGTCATGCTTGGCCCTTTTCGGGATTTTCTGCACTGCCTTTACGGCTGATTTTACCGGGACCTTGTCGGTCGGCGCCGATACCGCGATTACGCTGCAGGTATGGGTAAATGGCGAGAAAAAAGGGGAGACCCCCCTTGTACTCAACGATGTTCCAGTGGGAAACTACAATATCAGTTTCATCGATCCCCAGGTACGCGATAGCATACTCGCGAACGAAACATACAGAGTGCCATTAGACCATCCTGTGCTGGCCTCATTGCCTCCAGGCATGGTATCGCTTATACAAAAGAACCTGAAAAAAGGCGTGCCATTGCTTGCGCGCTATTCTAACTATGCCATCATTGTCCAAAATGGGAAAAATGAACAAGTCACTTTTGAGGCGGCTGGGTTCAGTCATGCGCTTGAATCAGAAATCTCGTCTGGAAAAGTAAAATATGCCCTCCTGGCAGCGGGCGCCATCGGCATTGTCGTTTTTATTTTTGTGCAGGTAGCCGCTTTTTAGTCCCTATCGCCACATACCGATCTTTTTTGTCCGTGCGGTCTTCTCAAGATGTTTGAAATAGGGTTTGCTTGCATACTGCGAAACAGTGTCCGCGCGTGCAAGACCGCGCTCAAGCAATTCAGCGCAAATATTGATAAGCGGCGCTTGGTATGAGATGACGGTCTGTCCTTTTGTGAGGGTGTCTTCGAACGAAGCTGAAACGCAGGTGTCGCAAAAAAGATATACATATGCTATGAAGGTGCCCTCTGCGTCCATTTTTCTGGCTTTCTCGTCGTATTCAAGCTGTATCCGCCTGTTTTTAAGCGTCGCAGTGGTGAATTCTTTTGACTCGTTGCCGTATGATTCTCCAAGGGCGGGACAGACCACGCCCAGGAGTTTGACATAGTCGCCAAAATTGTTTATACAGAGATCGCCCGCAACAACCTCTTTAATGGTCATGTTGGCGCAAAAGCCAACGCTCGCAAGAAAAAAAAGAAACGTGTATGGAATAAAAAGCTTCATGATTCTATGGTTTCGCATGCAAATCCCGGCCCTGCAAAACATCATGCAAGGCCGGGATTATTTAATACCCGGAACAGGACTCGAACCTGTGGCCTCCAGTTTAGGAAACTAGCGCTCTATCCACCTGAGCTATCCGGGCCTTTTTCAAAACCTGATAGTGTAATATAATTTAATAAGATAGGCCATTTATAGAGTATCTACTCCAAGTCCTTATTTTGTATTTTTCATGTATATGGCCATTCTGGCAATCCTGGCGTTTGTCTTGTGCTTGCACGCTGATACTGTTGTGCTCATTACAGGATCCACGGTCGAAGGCGAAATAATCAGCAAATCAGATGTCATTCTGAAAATATTTTCCAAGGAATTTAATCGTGCCATTGTCATTGAAGCGGATAAAATCAACTATATTGTCTACAATGGCCAGCAGGTTTCATTCGATGAGTTCCAGCTTCGCGGGTCTGTCTATAACACACGTTTCAAGGTGACCCCGGGTGAAATAAAAAACGCGGCCGCGGTCCGCAAAAAGCTGTTCACCCAGGACGTTTTCGAACAGGCCCGTCTCGACAATGCTGATTCCGCCAGGGATGTACGAGACCAGAACCTGTTTTTCAATGCGCCTGCGCGATGGGGAAGCGTCGGTTTCGGCTATTTTTTCGGCACCCATATTCGGCCCGCATCTATATCGAGTCTTGGCACATACGGATTTTCCTATGCAGGCGAGCCCTTTGATATGCGCTGCCTTGCCCTGCAAATGCGGCGCAATCTCAGAAAACAGGTAGGTACCCTGGTCATCGAGTTTGTCTATGGCAGAGAGATATTCTCCCGGAACGACTCTACACTTGCCGTAGATGAGCTGGCGATTATGCACGCGCTCTCGGCAAAGTATGTTTTTTGCAAGAACAACTGGCTGCTTTCTCCCGGCATCTACGCTGGACTGGCCCTTAGCCAATCCAGCCTGATCAAATATGGCGGTGAGGGTGAACGCAACTTTGAAGTACCGCTTTTGGGAAAATCCATTCTGCCTCTCGTTGGACTTGACCTGAATTTCTATGATGTGGTCTCCTGTAGCGCAGGGTTCGACCTCTTTGATCTGAGCAGGACATACATCGCTATCCTTTTTCTGATGCCCTTTTTACAATGAAAAAGATCGTTTTTAATAAGAACCGGCGTCTTGTCGCCGCCGTATTACTTGCAATCGCGCTTCCCAGTTTTATCCTTTTAATACTGGGTTTACGCGCTGTTCGTAACGAACGATATGTTTTTGAGCACAAGATGATGGTCAACTACCGTGAAATGGCCTCTTCCTGCGTCCAATACGCCGATACCCGTCTTGACGAGTTTGAGCGGCGCCTGGACTCAATCGCAGACAGGGATGACTTTGGCAAAACGAACCATCTTTCAGTGCAGGCGCTGTATTATCTTGGACGTCAGCAGAACATCATATATCCTTCCCGATTGCCTAGCCGCAGATTTTTTCCCCTTGCGTTTGCTCGCGATCCTTCCCCGCAACTCGCGATCCTCTTTGCCGGAGAGAATGATGCCAAGACGGACAGTTATTCCAAGTATGCCGAATTTCTCAGCAGCGCTGAAGCTGAGTCCGGCGAAAACCGGCTTACGGCAAAAAATGGTCTTATGCGAAGCGCTTTGAAGTCTGGACGCGTTTCAGCGTGTATGGAAACGGCCGACCGTGTATTGCGCGACACAACCAGTTTTTTCTTGCCTGTTTCACTATCGCCCAAGATCGCCGCCTTTTTTTTCAAAGCGCGCGGTTTTGCCGAACAGGGACAGGCGGACGCCGCGGGTAATGCATTCCTGGAATGTTATGAATACTTGCTCTCGGATTCAGCGGAAATATTTTCTGAGGAATTCACTTTCTATACCGGCAAGATCGAACGTGAATTACCGGCGTATCCCGGAAGCGCGGAGACGTTGGCGCGTTTCAAACAGCGGAAAGCCGCCCTTGTCAAGGAATTGGAATTAAAAGCACTTGTCGAATCCTATGCCCGTAACCGGCTCCTGCCCGATTCAGGATACTTCTACCGTGATTCGACCATACTGTATGTGCATGGATATGGACCCAATAAATCCATAGTGGCCGTTGTCGATCTCTCCTGGCTTATCAGCCTTGTGAATCAATGGATTGCCGCGAAAAAAAACGTTGCTATGGATGTCAGCTTTTTTGATGGCAGAAGTATCTTTACGAACAAACCCCCTTCTTCATATGCCACGCGTCAGATAGCGGTCACGACGAGTCTGAGTGAGCGGCTCCCCTTCATCAATATCACGTTCTTTGACAGCGACCCGGCCGAGTTCACCGATATCATCCGTCACCAGCGCTTGTTGTATCTTTCGCTTCTTGCGTTGTTGCTTACCAGCATACTTATCGGCGCTGGTTTCGCCTATTTCGCGATCCGCAAGGAAATGGCCTTAACGCGGCTGCGCTCCTCTTTTATGTCCAGTGTGTCGCACGAACTGAAAACCCCCCTTACCTCCATCCGCATGTTCGGCGACATGTTGCAGAGCGGTAAAATCACTGATGAGAAAAAAAAGACCGCCTACTATGGCCTTATTTCACGTGAAAGCGAGCGTCTGTCAATACTCATTGATAAAATACTCGATTTTTCGCGCCTTGAAGACGGCCGCATCAAGTACGATTTCGGCGAGCATGGGTTGGAAACGCTTGTGGCGGAGGCGCTTGCCGCCCTTACGCTTATTATCGAGGAGAAACATGTGGCAGTACAGCGAAAAACCTCCGCTGACGATCCCGTTGTCAGGTGCGACTCGCGCATGGTGGTCCAGGTAATGGTCAATCTCATTGATAACGCGATCAAATATTCGCCCACAAAAAAAGACATCGAGATAGAAACGGGGAGGGAAGGACGCTGGGGTTTTGTCGCGGTGCGCGATTGGGGTATTGGCATACAGGCCGGCGAAAAATCGAAAATATTTGATGAATTCTATCGATCAGATCATATGCATGTGCGGGACGTAAAAGGTACTGGCCTTGGGCTGGCAATTGTACGGAAGATTACCGCTGACCATGGCGGCTTTGCAAGGGCCGAGTCCCCGTCTGACGGCGGTTTGAGGGTCGTCGTCGGTTTTCCTTTGGAAAAATAACAGGAGAAAGTGATTATGTCAGGAACCATTGTCGTTGTAGAAGATGAAGAATCAATCGCGCTTGGCCTCAAGGACAGCCTCGAAATCGAGGGATACGCTGTCCAGCATGTCGCCAATGGCCAGGATGCGGTGGAAAGCATTGTCCGGACACTGCCCGATCTGGTGGTTCTTGATCTTATGCTTCCTGTCAAGGATGGATACCAGGTGTGCCGCGAGGTGCGTCAAAAAGGCGTCAGCGCTTACATAATAATGCTGACGGCCAAAAAGGAGGAAATGGACAAAATTATGGGTTTCAATGCCGGCGCTGATGACTACATGGTCAAACCTTTCAGTCTCATGGAGTTGTTGGCAAAAATAAAGGCGGTCTTTAAAAGGTTACGGAAAGATGAAGAGAAAAACGATATTTTTCGCAAAGGCGCTCTCTACGTTGATTTCAAGAAATACGAGGCGCAAAAAAACGATGAGACCATCGAATTGTCCGCAAAGGAATTCGAGATTCTCCGGTACTTCACCAGCCATGCCGGCGAGGTAGTTTCCCGCGACGATCTGCTCAACGCGGTCTGGGGATACGATGTCTATCCAACTACCCGGACTGTCGATAATTTTATCGTACGCATACGCCAGAAAATTGAGAACAACCCTGAAAATCCCCAGGTATTTATAAGCATCCGGGGAGCTGGATACAAATTTTGTCCCGAAGCCCTATGATAAAAACCGCGGCCCTCGTTTTTGTTCTTGTTCTTGCGCAGGAAAGGTCCTCCGCCGAACCGGTTGAGTCCGCTGATTCCCTGCTCGAGGAGGCCCTGTTTCAGCTCCAGGTACACGGACGGCCCGACAAAGCAGCGCAACTGTATGAGAAGATTATTTCCGGATTCACTGACGATGCGTGGGCCATTGAAATGGCCCGCACCCAGCTCCGTTTTTGTGTGGCGATAACCGGGAGTAAAACCTATCCCATAGAAATTGCCCAGGCCCAAGCGATTGTTTCCGATTCCGCACCTCTGCTGCTCTGGCGCAGGGTCTTTGGTACCGGAAGCATCAATGGCCTGATTGCTGCAGGTTCCCGCCTGGCGGCGACGCTGACCGATGGTTTTTTGGTCCTGATTGACCCGCGAAATAATGGCAGGGTGGTCTGGGCAAAACGAGGCATAAACGATCGTATCCGCCCGGTCTATTCAGGCAATGGGTTCCTTGCGGTCAACGAGCGGGGCCTTCTGACGTTCTTTAGCGAAGAAAACGGCGTTGCACGCGCCCTTTCTCCGGACATGCAGATTACCGGCCCTCTTTCTGAACCTGTTGGAGACATTGTATTTACTGTTTCAGGCAGAAATGCCGTTGCCATCCAAATCTCCACGGGAAAAACGCGATGGGAGCGCTCTTTTGAAGGGGCAGAGGGCATGTTTCAGCAGCCCGTGGTCTGTCAGCGGAATGTTGTTTATTCCTTTCCCGGGGCTGGAACTGTCATGGTAAAAGCAAGCACAGGCGAACCGCTATGGCGCAATTCCTTCCAGGCGACCTGCCCGCCCTTAGTGTGGCAGAATTTCATCATTCTGGCGGCAGGTATGTCAGTCTATGCCCTTGATATGTCTTCAGGAAATATGATCTGGAATGCTACATTGGCCGCTTCCGCCATTGGTATGCGGGTCCAGCACGACCAAGTCTTCATTCTTGACCAGGCCGGCGAATTACGCGTCATGCAGGCATCAACCGGCAATAGCCTCTATTCAATCCAGGCAATGCCGGGAAGTTTAATTGTCGCCGAGGACTACATGGCTATCTCTGACCAACGCGGCAAAATCACCTGCTTTAATCGTGACGGTCGCGAACAATGGCATTTTGCTTCAGGCGAACATGAAAACATGATCATTCAGGCCGTTGGAGAAAATATCGCACTTTCAGCCGACAACGAAGGTCTTTTTTTACTCAATGCGCGATACAGTAAAAAAGAGGATGAGCGGTTGGCCCGAAGTAGGGTTGAAATAGACTTTCTTGTGAAGAATCAAATGCTGGGCATGGCAAAAGAGCGTATAAAACAGGCGCTGAAAAACGTATCGCCAGGAGATGAACGGCTTATCATGCAATACGCCTCGTTACTTCAGGATGAAGGAAAAAAGACCGAGGCCTTGGATGCCTGGGAACGTTTTCTGCAGGTCGCCGATACCGTGGAACGTGCGGGTGTGTTCCAGAAAATAAGCGCGCTTACCGGCGCGGACTGGGTTGCCTTGGTACGATCGGTCGGCAAGTTTTCTCCGCTCTATAGGGTACCACCGGCCATCGTAGCGCTGTGCCAGGGCGAAGTCAATTTCCTCGATGAACAAACAGGCCGGCTTCTCTGGAAATACCGGCTTCGTTCTAACGACGATGTGGCGCAATCCGCTTATGTCTATGACGGAAAGCTTTTCTGCACAACCGGCCAGTCTGTCTTTTGTCTTGATCTTGAGAAGCGCCAGGAACGTTGGCGGACTGAAATCAAAGGAATGGTGACTGTTCTTGCGGGAAATGGTGATGCGCTCTTCGCGGGAACCTGGAACAACGGCTGCTACCTTATTGATTATATGACTGGAACGGTGCGTGAAAAGCTCTTTGAGAGCATAAAGGCGGTTTTTCCAGTGGTTCCCGCAACCGGTCTTCCTCTCTTTGTTGGGCTCGAAGGTATCGTTATCTCCGCACGCGGTCCGTTCGTGGCCTACAAGCGGATTATTGCGGATAAAATAACCTATTCACCCTCGCTTTTTGGCAAAGTGCTTGTGCTGCCTACAGCGTCGGGAGCGGTGAAAGCGCTTTTTGCCAGCAATGGAACGCCTGCCTGGGAAATGAGAAGCGGCGCACAGCCATCCTCTTTTGCATCAGACGGCCAGCTGCTTTTTGTCGATTTTTCCAATTCCTTTTTTGCCGCTTTTTCCCTCGAAACCGGCGACAAACAGTGGGTGCGGAAAAATGAGGCGGGTGCATCAGACCAGATTGTGTACGACCAGGGAAATCTTATCCTTGCAAGCGGCAGATCGCTCAGCATCTATGCGGCCGCGACCGGCGACTACCGGAAAAGTATCCGGACGATCGGACGTATCATCTCACTTGTGGTGAATCAGGGAATTGCCTATTGCACCATGGAAAACGGGCTGGTGTGCAGGTATGCTGTGAACCGCGATTGAATGCAGTTACTACTTCTTGGCCGGACCAGGGGATGGCGCCGGTTTTTTCGCTGGTTTGGCTTCAGGTATATTGGTTTTGGCGGTATCCGCTTCCAGAGGGGCTTCAGTGTCTTCGTTTCCCGGGATTTCCTGGTCAAGTTCAGGTATGGAATCGGTCGTTATCTTCTGCTCCGACTTGGTTCCCGCGGCGCGTTTGACGCCGGTTAATTTATAGATAACTTCCTGTGCCGTAAGAACAACCGCTTCGTCCGTGTCCTGTAAAAGCGCTTCAATGTCTTTCACAACCGCTTTGTCCCGTAACTTTCCCAAGGCAATGAGCGCATCAATTTTTAACGCTGATTCTTTGTAGTCGAGGAGCCGCAGAAGCATCTGGCGCGATTTTTTGTTCCCGATTTCACCTACCATTTGGATGGCCAGCGAAACCATGACCGGGTTCGCCTTCGGGTTCCGGATTATTGCGCTAAGGGAGGGAAGGGCGAATTCCTTGTATTCGACAATCTTTTTCGTGTGCGAGGAAACTTCCTCTGCATCGTATGCGCCCTGACCGGTTTCAACCAGATCGCCTATGGATTTCAACTGTTCGGAAATGACCACTTTATAGTCTTTTTGACGATCGGACGATCCGCGTGATGTCAGGGCGATAAAATCCTCTTCGAGCCCGCCAAGTTGTTTCTCGATATTGTCCACTTTTATATCGTTGTCAGCGCTCTTTTTTCTGATCGCGTCAATACTCTTTTTCAGGTCGTTTACCTCGTCCTCAAGGCCGCGTATGCCCGACGCATCCGCGCCCGAAGGGGAACCGCAATAGACAAGAGAGAAACGGATACCGGGAACTCCATACCCGTTGCTTTGGGCAAACTTGTCCGAGAAAAGACCGAATTTGCCATCGCCCAGAAAAGCCTGCCGTAGTTCAGAAATTCCAGCGCTTACCAGAAATTTTTTATCATATATCCATGAGACGGTAAAAAACTGGTGGAATGATCCAAAACGTTGAAAGCCTTCGTATGTCACGTAGAATCCTCCGCCAAGATACACTTCTGCGCCCGCAAAAATGGAAAAACGCTCCGTATCAAAACCAAAATTGGTCATGGTTCCAAGATGCAAGCGCGTGCCGAACTGTTCGAAACTTTTTCCCATGGCGATAAAAGCGCAATTTGCCATGGCTTTAAGCGTATCCGCCTGCTCCAGTCCGAACATATGGGCCTCGGCCGAGGTCATAATGTCCTTTGCGCCAATGGCAAAAGAAGGAAGGTATTCTATTTTTCCTTCATCAAGAAGCAGGGCCTTGAAATTGAGCGTGGGACCGCCCGCATAGCCGGCGCCGAACTCAACGCGGTTCTTAATGCCCGCGCTGGCTTCAATGGACGGCATGTACCAGATCTTCATGTTCGCAGGGTCGTCAGTCTGGCTGTAGGAAAATAAATTGGACTTTATCGCCAATGAATATTGGCGATTGTACAGAATATCGCTTGTCGGAATATTCAATGCCGTAGGAAGGCGCAGCTTGGCCCCTGTGACAAAAACCAGGACGCAGAAAAATAATACCGCAAAGGCGCGCATTCTTGTTCTCATGACAATAGAAGATATCGGTAGTTAATGGGTAAAACTTTACAAACAAGCAAGGTTTAAATTTCGCTTCAACTTGTAGATTTCATTTTTGTTTAACTTTCGGAATGCTCCGGTTGGCAAATTGCCAAGATGCAGTGGCCCAAAAGCGACACGTTGGAGCCTAAGTACCTGAGAACCAATATATTGCATCATCCGCCGGATCTGTCTGTTTTTCCCTTCATGAATAATGACCCGGTAGCATTGTTGCGTGTCCGAAAGGGGGTCAATCTGGGCGGGCATGGTCAATTCATCGTCCAGAGGCACTCCTTTGCGGAATATGTCGAGTTCTTTCCTGTTGAGGGTCCGATCAAGGGTGACTAAGTATATTTTGCCCATATTATACCGGGGATGCGTAAGCATGTTTACAAGCTCCCCGTTTGTTGAGAAAAAAAGCAGCCCTTCGCTTTCCTTATCCAGACGTCCAGCATATCTGAGGGTCGCTGGCATGCCTTTCAGAAGGTCAAAGACTGTTTTTTCACCAAACCCTTTACACGAAACAACATATCCGGCAGGTTTGTTAAGGATCAGGTGTATGCTTGAAGTAATTGGTTTCAGGTCCTTTCCGCGCAGAGTGACACTGTCTGTCTCAGGATCAACTTTAGTCGCGAGCTCCGTAACTGTCTGGCCGTTGATTTGAACCAGACCATGTACGATGAACCGTTCGCACTGACGGCGTGCACCAAGCCCGCACGATGCCAGAAATCGGTTGAGACGTACTTCCTTCATGATAGTTCCCCGAAGTCAGAAAGGGACCGTACCGGGCAGCCAAGGATTCCGGACATGCGTTTTACCGTGTATCCATCAACGGTCAGATTGTCCTGGTTCAGGCAATTAGGAGGAATATAGACAAGGTCTAGTTCGTGGCGAAGCGTACATGCGGCAGCGAGCATATCCACGCCGGTCAAGAGCCCTGTCACTGTCACTGAAGGGCCGAAGAGCCTGTTTTGCACCGGAATTATCCGGAAAACATGTCCGGTCTTGCGGCCAAAACGGGAAAAAAGCGGGACAAGAAACGGAGCCGCGGATGTCCCCGTAATAATGCCGATCCGACTTTGCGGAGATGATCTTCGGTGAATAGTCTTGATATGCCTGGTAAGTTCAGTGATAAATGAGCGCATCATGCCAACGCCATTCTCAAACTGGGGAAAATCCCGGTAGTGGCGAAAAGGCGGCAGCGTGTGATGGGCGGCGATATAAAGTTCGTCGGCCGCAAAAAGAAAATTGGGAACATGCGCGCTTCGTATCTTGTTTTGTGCCGCATGTACAATGGCGAGAATCCGCCGGGCATGGTACGCGGTGACCGGCTGCACCGGATCGTTGTTTTTCCTGAAACGTGTGAGACCAACCGGCACCACGGCGATTGAAAGCAGCGAAGGATAAAGAAGCGCAAGGTCCTGAATGGTCTTGCGAAGAACGGGGCCGTCGTTTATTCCCGGACAACAGACTATCTGAGTATGGAATCCAATCCTTTTCTCAGCGCATTTTATCAGCAGTCCCATGATGTCGGGCGCCCGGGGATTGCGTAATAATGCATTCCGGATAGCGCGGTCTGTTGCGTGCACGGAAAAATAGAGCGGTGAAATTTTATAGGTAAAAATCCTGTCAATGTCCTTCCGCGATAAATTTGTCGCGGTTATATAGGCCCCATGCAGAAAAGAGAGCCTGAAATCGTCGTCTTTGATGTAGAGGGTCCTTCGCAACCCTGGAGGCATCTGGTCGACAAAGCAGAAAATGCACCGGTTGTTACATCTTCGTATCCTGAAATCGTTGGTGGTGATTCCCAGCGCTTCCTTGGGGCCGCGCAACGCGTTAAATACCTTTTCCATTCTCAATTAGAATATAACTATTAATTATATTTAATGGCATGTGTACGCCGCTTAAAATACGCGATGGCGTCGTGATTGACCCTCCGCTCATTCAGGCCCCCATGTCCGGCATTACGGGAAGGGCCTTCAGGCAATTCATCAGGGAATTGAATCCTGGCTGTGTTGGCTTGTACTATTCAGAGTTCGTTAGTGTCGAAGGAATGACGCGTTTTAACAGACCCACGCTCAGACTCATGGAAAAATCTCCGGAAGATTCGCAAACGCTCTACGCCATTCAAATTTTCGGGGCAAACCCCTCACGAATGGCAATAGGCGCGCGCATGGCGCAAGAGCATGGGGCGAATGTCGTTGATATCAATTGCGGGTGTCCTGCGCCGCGGATTGTTAAAAAAGGCGGCGGTGCCGAGCTCCTGAAAAAGCCCGAACAAATTGGAGAGATAATAGCAGCTGTCAAGGCGGCGGTATTTATCCCTGTGGCGGTGAAAATCAGGCTGGGATGGAGCCAGGATACAATCAACTGCTTCGAAGTCGCTGATATTGTCCAACAGGCCGGGGCGGATCTGCTCACTGTGCACGGCAGGACAAAAGAACAAGGGTTCCAAGGACTGGCTGATTGGGAATTGATCGGCAGGGTACGGGAGAGGTTGACCATACCCGTTGTCGGGAATGGCGATATAAAAACCCCTGAGGATTATGATGACCGCGTCGGTTCTTCCGGCGTACCAGCTGTAATGATAGGCCGCGGCATGCTTTCTGATCCATGGATATTCAGAAAAATCATTGCACACAGGGCTGGAAAGCCAGAGGCTTCCATTCTGGATTTTAAATACGCGATGTTTCCGCGTTATGCTGAATTGCTCAGGAACGAAGGCCTCCACGCACAGGCAATCCTTGGAAAAGGCAAGCAGATGGCGGTCAGGTTTCTCCGTGGCAAAGCCGGCTGCTCCCATTTAAGGACCCAGGCGCTACGCAGCAATACATTCCAAGAATTCATGGAAAATGTCCGCTTATACATCGATCATGATTAGGTTCTGTGCCAAAAACCATCTAATAGGCCTGTTTTAAATATGATATGTCTTTTTACTAAACACTTGCATCGGGTTTGGTAATTGACCTATGTTTTAATAATATGAAACGGAATATTCTCATAGTTGAAGACAACAAGAACTTGTGCGAGCTTATGTCTGAAATACTAAATGAATGTGACGTAACTGTAGCAGTTGATGGCATTTATGGATTAAAAATAGCCAAAATAAAGATCCCGGATATTGTTATCATTGACCTGAATCTTCCCCGGATGAATGGCCATGAAATGATACGTAAAATCAAAGAAGACCCCAAATTGAAGAATATGGTACTTGTTGTTATTTCCGGAACTTTTAATCAGCTATATGTGGGAGAAAAAGTTCAGGGTATTGATGCTGATGCGGTATTTTCCAAACCCCTGGAGATGCCGAAGTTCAAACAGTGGATTGAAACTGTTCCACTGCCTTCGAGAGAGTGATTTCAAAACTTCTGCGTTTCCGCATAAGGGGATGCAGTATGCGCAACAAAACAAAACCCGCCGCAAGACCCAAAAAAGCCCAGACCGAACGTACGCCGTCTGAAACGCCTGAAATAAAAATACCCGAGAGGAACAAAGCCAAAAGCATAAGCATCAAAGGCAGTATATACGCAAGAAACGTCGCTGAAATAAGCTTGGAAGCCCCCATGTGCATGTCCACGCACTCACCCTTTTCATACCTGTCGCTGCCAGAGCGGCCCACGTGCACCTGGAGAGGTTTTTGTTCTGATTCCGCACAGGCGCCTTTTGTGCTGCAGGTAGAACATGCTGAATGACGTATAACAGTAATCACATAATGGTCTGGATGGATTTCAGAGACAACACCCCGCTGCACCATTGACATGGATCAGCTTTCAGACTTTTTTTTAGCTTTTGGAATGGGCGCCCCGTCAAAGAAAATGATGTCGCGCGGACACACTTCCGAACAGGTGGTGCAATTTTCACACATGCTCCAATCCCACACGGGAAGATTGTTTTGCATGGAAAGCGCTTTATGAGGACACGATTTGGCGCACAATCCGCACGCAGTGCATCCTACGGCGCATGCCTTACGGACAACCCGCGCGTTTTCGGGCGAGGAACATTTGAGAATAACACGGTTCTTCTTTTTTTCAAGTGTAATGATGCGCTTGGGGCATTCCAGCGCGCAAATGCCGCATCCAGTGCATTTTTCCTCATCAATGGACGGCAGCCCGTTTTCACCCATTATCATGGCGCCAAAAGGACAGGCCTTTACGCAATCACCTAATCCCAGGCAGCCGTAGGAACACTCCTTCTGACCGCCATTGAGCAGGTCCGCGGCCTTGCATGTCTGGACGCCGGTATAAGCGCTCCGGGACACGACAGCGGAACAATGTCCAAAACAGCGGACCCGGGCCACCTCACGCTCTTTCACAGAGGCTTCTTTTCCAAGCAGGGCGGCAATCTTCTCAACCGTCGCGTTTCCGCCGGGTGCGCATAAATTTATGTCGGATTTATTACCGAGTATGGCGTGAGCGTAATTGACGCATCCGGGAAACCCGCACGCACCGCAATTCGCGCCAGGAAGCGCTTCAGCGATTTTTGACAGCAAAGGGTCTTCAACAACGGAAAAATATCGCGCGGCAATACCTAATCCCGCAGCGGAAAGTATACCGAGCGAAGCGAGCGCGAAAATAGCTGTTATGAGTGGTTGTTCCATAGCTAAAAAATAGATAATTTTATTTCACCAAACCTGAAAATCCCATAAAAGCCATTGATAAAAGCCCCGCGGTTAAAAAAGTTATAGGCAGACCCTTTAATAGCGCGGGTATCTTGGCGTATTCCAGCCGTTCTCTGATTCCAGAGAAAATAAGCAGTGCAAGGGTAAACCCTGACGCTGAACTGAGCCCGAATATGACCGATCCGACAAATCCATAATCTTTTTTAATAAAAAGCAGAACGCATCCAAGCACTGCGCAGTTGGTGGTTATCAGCGGAAGGTAGATGCCCAGTGCCTGGTACAAGGCGGGGGTCGTCTTTTTCAATATTATCTCAACCAGCTGTACAAGAGCGGCGATAAGCAGGATAAAGCTTACCGTGCCTAAATATTGAAGACCAAATGGAGTCAGAATAAAGTGCTGTACGTTCCAGGTCAACGCGTTTGCGACAGTCATGACGAACATGACCGCCAGCCCCATGCCAATCGAAGTCTCAATTTTCTGGGAAACGCCCATAAACGGGCATATTCCCAGGAATTGCATGAGGACAAAATTGTTAACCAGTACCGCGCTTACAACAATCAGAAGTATTTCAGTCATTCACATATCCTGCCTTAATCATTTTTTTTTCAGGTATTTGGTGAAAAAAGCCACTATAAATCCAAGTGTAATAAACGCTCCTGGCGGTAGAATGAAAATAAGCGCCGGGCTGAAGTTTTTAAATATCTTGAAGCCGAAAATTGAGCCGTCGCCTAGTATCTCTCTGATTGAACCAATTATAAGGATTGCCAAGGTAAATCCAATGCCCATGCCGATTGCGTCTAAAAGTGAATCAAAAATACTTTTTTTGCTGGCAAACGCCTCGGCCCGCGCAAGAACAATGCAGTTGACGACGATAAGCGGGATAAAAATGCCCAGGCTCTTGTATAGTTCATAAAAGTATCCCTTCATGACCAGGTCTACGATGGTCACAAAGGTGGCAATCACCGTTATAAAACAAGGAATCCGTATCTGGTTGGGGATCGCATTTTTTATCGACGCTATCACAATATTGGAACCAAGAAGAACAAAGGTAAACGCAAGCCCCATACCCAGCGCATTTTGGGCTGAAGTGGTTACCGCAAGCGACGGACATAAGCCCAGCACAATGACAAAAAGCGGGTTTTCACGTACAATGCCGTTCGTAAGCGTCCGTATGCGTGACATGGGTATTACTGTTGTCCTTTAAGTTTTTTTTCGTATAATTTCAGTGCTTCATTGACCGCTGCTGTGTATGCATGGCTTGAGATCGAAGCGCCGGTGACCGATTCAATGGAACCGCCGAATTTCTTTATCTTGATGTCGCTGCCTGCCCGTACAAGTCCGATAAATTGCCCCGAAAAAAGGACATCTTTAATTTTTGTTCCAAGTCCGGGGGTCTCTTTCTGTTCCAGCACACAGGTTCCGGTAATCTTCCCTTCAAGTGAAAGACCGACCATGAGGCTAATGGCGCCCGCATATCCTACCAGGGACGCGGTTTTAACCGCATAGCCCGCGCAGGAACCGCTTGCGTTTCGCGCCCGATAGAAAGATATCTCCTTGTCTTTTCCGGTTTCACTGTCTGGTATGTGAAAAATAACACGGTCAGAGTCGGGATTGGCTGCAAGCTGAAGGTCGGGAATGGCCGAGGCAAGCACTTCGCGTATGGCATTAACTTTTATCAGGTTGTTGACCGCTGCAATGGGACCTAGGGTCTTCTGGTTAACATATGCCAGCAAACCCGCCGCTGTGGCGCAGATCACCGCAAGAACAGTTATATAACGGACAGTATCTTTCATGGTTTTCTGCTTTTTATTTTCCCGAATCGTGCAGGTTTGACATATCTATCTATGAGCGGTGTAAACGCATTCATAATAAGAATTGAAAACGCGACGCCTTCAGGATATCCGCCCCAGAGCCGGATAACCGATGTGATGAGTCCGCACCCAAAACCAAAAAGCAGCATGCCTGCTGAGGTAATGGGGGTGGTAACCATGTCAGTTGCCATGAAAAAAGCGCCCAGAAAAAGTCCACCTGCAAAAACATGGAAAACCGGTGATGCGTATGTTTCCGGCTGGGCAAGATAAAAAATTCCCGTGAAGGCGAAGACCGTGCCAATAAATGCCGCGGGTATATGCCAGCGGATATATCCTTTGTAGAACAAATAGAGTGCGCCTATAAAAATTGCCAGCGCTGAAATTTCACCAAGAGAACCGGGGACATTGCCCAAAGCCAGGTTAAAAGGACTGCCTCCAAGCGAAGCCTGGAGTTTGGCAAGCCCGTCTGTCTTCAGAATACCAAGCGGCGTTGCCGAAGAGATGCCATCGGCCATAAATCGTGTCTTCGGAAATGAAGTCATGCAAGTTGGCCAGGATATAAGAAGGAAAATGCGCGCTATCAAAGCTGGGTTGAAGGGATTGTGGCCAAGGCCGCCGTAAATATGCTTTCCCAGAAGCATGGCGACTAGGGATCCTGTAAGAATAAGCCACCATGGTGATGACGCAGGAAGATTGAACGCTAAAAGAATGCCCGTTACCACCGCGGACCAATCGTCTATACGCCCCTCGTTTTTAAACAGTTTGAGGAATACCTTCTCAAAGACAACGCAGGCGGCAATGGTAAGCGCCAATACACGAATCGAATCAAAACCGAAGAACACGATGCTTGCCGCTATTGCCGGGACAAGCGCAATAACAACGGACAGCATGATGCGCTGTGTATCATCGCTACGCGCCAGATGGGGTGAGGGCCCCACGGCAAGCAATGCTATTGGTTCACTTTTTTCTGGCTCTGGCATTCAGTTCCGCTTTCCCGATTTTAATGTATTGAACCAGCGGAATACGCGCTGGACAGCTGTAAGCGCACGACCCGCATTCAATGCATTCGAGCGCCCCCTCTTCCTTTAACGAATCCCATCGCCGTTTCTTGACCAAGCCGCAGAGTGTGCTTGGCGCCAGTCCCATGGGACAGGCGCGGACACAACTTCCGCAACGTATGCAACTGCTTTCCGCGTAGGATATGGCGCATTTTTCAGACAGGAAAAGCAGCCCCGATGTGGCTTTCAGTACGGGAACGTCGATAGTGACAGCGGCAATACCCATCATGGGACCGCCGATAACGACTTTCTTCAGATTTGGGGCGGTTCCGCCGCAAAATGCAATAATGTCTGAAAGCAACGTTCCATTTCTCACCAGTAGGTTTTTTGGCGTTGCAATAGCATCGCCGCTCACGGTCAGCACCCTTTGGTAGCAGGGGGTCCCGTCAACAACAGCGTCGCGGACAGCGATACAGGTGGCAACATTATGAACGACCACGCCAGCGTCCATTGGAAGGGCGGGGGGGGGAGGGACTTCTCTGCCGGTCAGCGATTTGATGAGTTGTTTTTCCCCTCCCTGCGGGTATTTTGTTTTTATGACGATAACAGATATTTCCGGATCAGCGGCGCTGGCTTTAGCCAGTGATTGCGCTGCCTCCGGCTTGTTGTTTTCAATGCCCACCACCGCTTTTTTGAGGCATAGTATCTTTTTAAGAAGCCTGATGCCTTCGACAATCCGGTCCGCCTGCTCAATCATGATCCGGTTGTCGCACGTGAGATAAGGTTCGCATTCGCATCCATTGATGATAAGAAGATCAAGCGTCTTTTCCTTTGGAGGCGAGAGTTTTACATGAGTGGGGAAAGCGGCGCCGCCAAGTCCTACGATACCAGCCGCAATAACCGCTTGTTTGAGGGGCGAGTTATCCAGTGACAAAGGATCATGCATGGACATTGCCGGTTCCTTTTCGTCCGTGCCGTTTCCTTCAATGACGATGGCTTCCATGCGTCGTCCGTTTGGGTGGGGAAATGCGCCTATTGCGGTAACTGTTCCCGTGATGCTTGCATGCAGGGGCACTGAAATAAAACCCGCCGCGTCCGCTATCTTTTGTCCTGTTTTTACCGTATCGGAGACTTTTACGCAGGGAGCCGAAGGAGCGCCAAGATGCTGTGAAAGCGGTAACACCACTTTATGTGGCAGAGGGAGAATTTCAATGGGAAGATGTTCGGAAGCGCCTTTGTATTCCGCTGGATGTACGCCGCCATAAAACGTTTTTGAGCTGCGGACCAGATGGGCCATATGTCTATAGCCGACCCTTCTTTGCGGCTTTCATGATACTTTTGACCTCTTGGGACGAGAGGGACTTTTCTTTTTTTGAAATGGGGACCGGTTCGTAACGGTCACAGATAAAACTCATGTCGCTTGAGATGGAAACCGCTCCGGCGCTGCCGCCCGTGCTCTTTGCCTTAAACTCAAGGCATTTGTGTTTTTTTTTGCAGTTGAAGCAGGACATGCTCTGGGGGACGTCTGCCTCGGCGCCGAACTTTTTCTGCAGTTTGTCTTGAGTTCCGGCAAGTGCGTAACCGCGGGCAAGCGCGTTGTTTTTGCTGAGAAACCTGTCGTGATCATCAAACATGACCAACTAAGATACAAATTACTCGTATGTTTTTGCAAGCAGTTCAATGGGATGGACTATGCTAGCGGATATTTTTTGCCCGTAAAAACCGTCATCGAGGTGCATAATGCACGCGGGACAGCCCGTGGCAAGCGTACCGGCCTTTGTGCGCAGGAACATATGCAGTTTGTGTTCTCTGATTTTCTGAGATAGATCATAATATTTGAGGGAAAAAGAGCCTCCCGAACCGCAACAGGTGTCAGGCGACTCCATTTCAACATAATTGATGCCGGGGATGCTCTTTAAAAGCATGCGTGGCTGTTCATACACCTTCATGGCTCGTCGAAGATGGCACGGATCGTGATACGTCACTGTTTTTTCCACGGCAGCAGGACCGGGAACAAATCCGGTCTCGGCTAGATATTCTGAAATATCGAGGACCCTGAATGAATGGACCGTATCGCCAAGAAGTTTTTTATATACGTTTTTCAGCATGTGCCCGCACGATCCGCACGAGGTCACAATGGTATCGCACCCTCTTTCTTTCAGAATTGCGATGTTTTCAAGTGCGATTTTTTGCGCCAATTCAATATTGCCGGAGATATAGACGGGCATTCCACAGCACCCAATTTCCGGGACAGTCACAGTGGTATTGTTCCGCATAAGCGCTTTTATCGTAGCGCTGCCCAGATGCAGCAGGCTCAAAGTGACCGAACAGCCGGGAAAATAGAGTACCTTCCGCGTGTTTCCGGGCGCGGTATGCTCCCCGCCGAACAGCGTCTGGAAGTTCTTTGACTGGAAAGAGGGAAGTTTCCTTTTTTTATCCACGCTGATAAGCGCCAAGGCATTGCGGTAAAGCCCTTCCAGGCCGGAAACGCGTATCGCCTTGGTCGATAGCCCCATCATTTTTGCGGCTAAAAAAAGCGGTCGGCGCTTGCTTACCAGGAATTTCATGATAAACGATTCAATATACGAATCGTCGAGTGAGTCTTTGATCTTTCGCCGCGCTTCCACGATGATGTCTTCAATGTCAATGTTGTTGGGACAATGCTCCTTGCATCTCATGCAGACCAGGCAGCTGGTAATCTGTGTTTTCAGGCGCGCAGAAACAGGGAGGTCGCCCATGGCGCTCGCGCAGGCAAGATGGATGCGTCCACGCGCCACCGCGAGTTCATTGTTCTCCTCGGCAAACGTGGGACACACGCTTCTGCACTTTCCGCATTTTGAGCAGACGTTAGTCTGCTTGATTAAGGATTCGCGCATCAGGTGTCTCGCGTATTAAGGAGATTGAGCGGATCGTAGATGTTTTTCAGGTTCAATATGATTTTCCGTTCCGCATCGGTCAGTGGTTTTCCGTCATCCGCTCCGGCTGAAAAAAGGTTTATCATATGGTTTGGTGCGTGGCTTCGGGGAAAAAGTTTCAAGGTAAATCGAACTGGTACGCCGACCGTGTTTTTTGTCCCGATAAAAACATCCATTGCATTGTAACCCGCGACGCTTGTATAGGCGCGGCTGCCAAGCGAAATCTGCTTGCCATCGGGCATAACCACAAGCATATTGTACACCATATCGCTGCTGAATACCTGTTTGTGTGAAAAAAGATACCCCGCGCGAAGGTTGGGTTCAAATACATCAAAGGGCGTAGTATAATACGGAGTATGTTCCAATTCGTGAAGTATGTCCGCGACAGGCGTTCCGCAAAAAAAGGTAAGCGAGCTGTTCACGCGATCGACCAAAGAAATGGCGGAAAGGCTTTCTAGCGAAACAGCGTTGGCGTTTCCGTGTTGCCCGCCCAGAGGTTCGTATGTTGTGATAAACCGCTGCTTCTTGTTGAATTGTTCTAAAAAAACAGCGGAAAGCTCCTCAATGGTTGCCGGAGTATACGTATGGAGCAATGTGGTGCTATGCTGATACATTGAGTGTGTCCTTGATGGCAAATATAAGTTTCTGGAGACCAATGCCTTTGAGGGCTGAAATCGCAAGGACCGGGCGTTTTTTTGAAGCGCGGATGCCTCCAGCGCCCTTTTTAATGTCTGTTTTGTTCAAGACAATTAGGCTGGGCTTGGAAAGAAGGGCCGGATTGTATAGCTTTAATTCGTTCCGGAGCTTGCGCAATACCACTGAAGGGGGCTGTGCTGCACCCAAATCCAGAAGATACACTAGCACCTTGGTCCGCTCAATGTGGCGCAGAAATTCATGGCCGAGCCCTTTTCCGTCATGCGCGCCTTCGATGAGCCCTGGTATATCGGCCACTACAAAACTGAAATCATCCCCGGCCTTCACAATTCCCAGGTGCGGCTCAAGGGTCGTAAAGGGATAATCCGCAATTTTGGGATGGGCATTGGAAATCTTGGACAGAAGTGTTGATTTTCCTGCATTTGGCTCGCCGACAAGACCAACATCAGCGATCAGCTTCAATTCAAGGATGATCTTTCGTTCAATACCCGGTTTGCCCGGTGTGGCAAAACGCGGCGCCTGCCGTATCGATGACTTGAAGTGTGTGTTTCCCTTGCCGCCTTTGCCTCCTTCGGCAAGCAGCAGTGTCTGACCATGGTTCTGCATGTCGCATATGATTCTGCGCTCCTGGTCCATAATGACAGTGCCAAGGGGCAGGGGAATGAAAACATCCTGGCCGTCTTTTCCATACATATTCGATCCCTTGCCATGTTCTCCCTTGCCTGCCTCAAAAAGCTGGTTATACCTGAAATTAATAAGCGTATTCACGTCCTTGTGTCCAACGGCAAAAACATTACCGCCGTCTCCACCATCGCCTCCCGAAGGGCCGCCTTTTGGAATATACTTTTCCCGCCTGAAAGCCACGCACCCGTTGCCGCCATTGCCGGCCGTTACTGTTATGGTCGCCCGGTCGATCATGAGGACTCCGTTGGCAAGAATATCTTGCCTGGATTGAATATAGCGCTGGGATCGAACGCCCGCTTGATCGCGGCATGGAACCTGATCGATTCCGGAGGCAGTTCAATGGGTAGAAATTCCCGCTTGCTCAACCCTATGCCGTGTTCGCACGATATGGTTCCTTCAAGGGCAACGGCTTTTTGAATGGCCCTGCGTACAAGGTCCTCTGCCTCCACTACAGCCAAAGGGTCAGTCCCGTCGAACATGAAATTAGAGTGAAAACAGCCAATGCCGATGTGCCCAAAAGTTAGAATTCTTACCCGGGACGATGTTGTCCCCAAATCCGTAAGAAAAGCGTCAAACTCAGGCACCTTTTCCAGAGGTACGGCAATGTCCTCGTTTATTTTTGTCGGGGCAATAGTATAAAGACACGGCGACACGGAATTCCTGAATTCCCAGAACGCAGCGCGTTCTTTACTATCTTTTGCAATGACGATTTCCTGTGGAACATGGTCCCGGGCCAGCGCATGATAGGGTTCCGCGTCCCCGCCCGCTTCAAGTAACAGGAGCGCTTCACAACCCTCTTTCCGAAACACGGGGTTTGAGACGGTCAGCAGTCGTAGAAGTTCCCCATCGATAAATTCAAGGGAATAGGGAAGGAGTCCTTTCTCGTATACGCCAAGGGCATAGTCAAAGCAGACACGTTTTTCCCTGAAAAAAAGCAGCGCCGTTGTAAAATCGCGGGGAATAGGAAGAATAGTGAGCGCGGCCTTGACAACAATACCAAGTGTTCCCTCTGATCCGCATAACAGGGCCTGCAAAATTCTTCCGGTACCGCTTGAAAAATATCCTGTTGATACGACCGCCCCGTCAGCGCCCACATATTCAAGCCCCTTCACCTGGCTGTAACACGAACCAAAGTGCCTGCCGCGCATGCCGCACGCGTTTTCAACAATGTTTCCGCCAATAGACGCAAATGCGGCGCTTCCCGGATCGCAGGGGAAAAAATACCCTGCCGGAGCAAGGCGGGCCTGAAGAGCGGAATTTACGATTCCCGGTTCAACAATCGCCGTAGTGTTCTCCTGGTCAATGCGCAATAGGTTGTTCATCTTTTCCAAGCTCATAAGTATACAACCGGGTACTGGAATCGCGCCTCCGGTAAGGCCGCTCCCTGCCCCGCGAGGAACAATGGGAACGCCGAACCTATGAGCTATTTTTACAATAGACACCACGTCGTTTGTGCTCAAGGGATAGACAACAGCACAGGGTAACGAGGACTTTCGTGTGGCGTCATATGAATAGGCGTGGAGACCTTCCAGGGATGTGTCCACGGAATTCCGGCTAAGGCGTGACTTCAATGCTTCAATGAATTCCATTATCTTAAAAAATACTAATATATGTGAAAACACAGCAATGAATTGCCATAACCAAGAAAAATATGTATTTTTAGTGTTCCCTTAAATAAGTATGCCATCAACAAATCCGTATATTTTCCGCGAATACGACATACGCGGACTGGTCGATACAGACCTGACAAACCAAACTGTCGAGTATATCGGCAGGGCCTTTGCTGTTTATTGTATTGACAAGGGCGTGCGGAAAATTTCCATTGGAGGTGATGTCCGGTTATCCACAAACCGTTTCATCGACATCCTGTGCAATGCGGTCGCCGATGCCGGAATTAACGTGGTCAATATAGGCGTGGTCCCAACCCCGGTCTCCTATTTCAGTCTCTTCCATCTTGATGTGGGAGGCATGATCATGGTCACCGCGAGCCACAATCCTGCTGAATTCAATGGATTCAAACTCGGTGTTGGCAAAACCACCATATACGGAAAAGAAATCCAGGAAATATACAAGATCATAGAATCGGGCCATTTCATTACTGGGAAAAAAGGGAGCATAGAACGTCACGATCTTATACCCGACTATTGCTCTTTTTTACGCTCAAAATTCTCTTTCAAAAAAAGATTGAAAATTGTTATCGATGCCGGCAATGGCACTGGTGCGCTTTTCGCGGCCCGCCTTTTCAGGGAATTCGGCCACGAAGTGCACGAACTCTATTGTACTGTTGATGGCCGCTTCCCCAACCACCATCCCGATCCAACGGTCGAAAAAAACGTCCAGGACCTTATTGCCCGGGTTCAAGAGGTAAACGCTGATTTCGGGGTGGGGCTTGACGGCGATTCAGACCGCATAGGCGTTATAGACGACGAAGGTAAAATGATCTATGGCGACTATTTGCTGCTTATCTACGCCCTCGATCTGCTGCGCGAACGGCCTGGCGCAAAAGTGATTTTCGAAGTAAAATGTTCTCAGGCCCTCACTGAAGAGATCGAGCGCTTCGGCGGTGTTCCGATCATGTGGAAGACGGGGCACTCCCTGCTCAAGGACAAAATGCACGAGACCGGCGCACTCATTGCCGGTGAAATGAGCGGGCACATGTTTTTCAGCGACCGCTATTTCGGATACGATGACGCTATCTATGCCGCGCTGAGGCTCATGGAGATCATCGACAAGAGGAATGAAAAGCTCAGCGCCATTAGAAAAGCCCTTCCGGTTTATTTTTCCACGCCAGAAATCAGGGTCGAATGCGCAAACGATGCCGAAAAATTCGTCATTGCAAAGAAGGCGGTTGAATATTTTTCAACGCATTATACAACCATCACCACCGATGGGGTCCGTATTCTGTTTGGCGATGGATGGGGACTCATCAGGTCCTCCAATACTCAACCCATCCTAGTACTCAGGTTCGAGGCAAAATCACAGCAGCGACTCGCTGAAATAAAGGCATTGGTAACCGAAAAACTGAAGGATTTTGGCACAGTGAGAATATAAGAATGCTTCAGGGCAGATAAAATGAAAGGATTTGCATGAAAAAAAAGAACGTGTTGGTCATTGTCAGCGGAGGGATAAACAGCTGCCTCACCGCTGCATTGGTTGCGGCAAAGTACAACCCGCTTTTTCTTCATGTAAGCTATGGCCAAAAAGTCGAAAAGCGTGAGCTAAAAGCTTTTAAAGATCTGGCGTCATATTTTAAGGTAAAAAAGCGCCTTGTTGCTTCAATAAAATATCTTAAGGAGATTGGAGGCTCAAGCCTCACGGACAGAAATATTAATATTGCCCTGGCCAATGGGGAAAACAAGAAAATACCCACCTCGTACGTCGCATTTTTAAACACTCATTGTATTGCAATTGCTGTTTCATGGGCCGAAGTAATCGGGGTCGATAAAATCTTCTTTGGTGCAAATGAAGGGGGCGAATTGAGCTATCCGGATTGCTCAAAAAACTATTTTGCAGCCATGAACAAAGTCATATCCGAAGGTACAAGGCCCGACGTTAAAATATCCCTCGAAACCCCCCTTATTTCATTAAAAAAGTCCGACATCGTGAAACAGGCTCAAGACATGGGTTTGCCCTTGCACCTTACCTGGAGCTGCTACAAAAACAACGATATTGCTTGTGGCGAATGCGATGCCTGCATGCGACGGCTCAAGGGTTTTAAAAAAGCCAAGCTTTACGATCCCTTGGAATACATGGTATATCCAAAGCTTTAGATTGCTCTAAGCTGTTTTATTTTCTATCTGTTGCGCTATTTGCCTAATCAAGCACTTATTAAGTGTTGACATTTTCAATGCCTTCAACTATATTTTACTTTATATAAACCTAATTACTTTTATGAACGACAAACAGTTACAAATTATCGCCATTGTTGGAAGGCCAAATGTAGGCAAATCCACGCTTTTCAACCGTATCCTTGAAAGACCGTGTGCGGTTACAGATGAAAAAAGCGGTACAACGCGGGACAGTCAGACGCAGGCAGCTGATTGGAATGGCCGGTCCTTTCAACTAATCGATACCGGAGGTATTGTCTTCGAACAAGTGGGAAATATTGAAGCAAAAATCAGGGAACAGGTAAAGAAGGCCATCAGATCATCCCATCTTGTGGTTTTTTTAGTAGATGGTCAGGCAGGTCCAACTGATACTGATCAGGCTATCGCTCACGACCTTCAGAAAAAGAACATTCCAGTACTTCTCGTGGCAAACAAAGTGGAAGAAACCGCCCATGAGGCTGATATATACGATTTCATGTCCCTGGGTTTTGGCGAACCTGTTCCAGTCTCTGCCATGCACGGCAAGGGCATCGGCGACCTTCTGGACAAAATCATTCATTTGCTTCCATTGGAAACCGCTGTTTTGCAATCTGATTCTGCAATAAAAATTGCGTTGATCGGCAGGCCAAATGTTGGCAAGTCAACGCTGGTAAATTCTCTTCTCCGGCAAGACCGTATGATTACCGACAATATGCCCGGAACCACCAGAGATGCTATCGATTCCTATTTGAGCGCGTCAAACGGACAAATTTACTGTCTTATAGATACTGCCGGACTTCGCAAAACAACCCATATTTCCGATGATATTGAAAAAATGTCCGCCCTGCGAACCAGGGAAAGTATAGAACGCTGTGATATTGCCGCGGTTCTGGTCGATATAAGCCAGGGACTCCAAGAACAAGACCTGAAAATTATCGCGGATGCACGCGACGAGGGCAAGGGAGTTATCGCGGTACTAAATAAATGGGATCTGGTTGAAAAAGATTCCAAAACCTTTGACGCCCTGGTACGCGACCTTTCATCATCCGTGCAAATCCTTAAATATGTGCCTATTATTTCAATGTCAGCGCGTTCCGGGCAACGCGTCGACCGATTGCTTGAAACCGCTCATAAGGTCTGGCTCCTGCTAAACCGTAAATATTCCCGGGAAGAACTTTCCTCCTTTCTTTTCACTGCAACAGACAGCCATCCTCATCCAGCTGGAAAAAAATTCGTGATTTTCTACCGCATGGCCCAAAAAAGCCTCAAACCCCCTGTTTTTGAAATTCTGACAAACGCGCCCCGCTTGGTAAGGGAATCCTATATATCATATTTGTATAACAAATTCTACGAACACTTTGAATGCAGCGGATGCCCGATCAAGTTTGAGTTTGCCAAAAAACTGAGACGGAAACCAAGGGAATACGTCTTATGATATCAATGGTTTTACTATCCGCTCTGCTCGCGTATCTTGTCGGCTCTTTTCCAACAAGTATTGTCTTTTGCAGGCTTTTAAAAGGCATCGATATCCGTAAAATTGGTTCAGGAAACCCAGGCGCAACTAACGTGTACAGGGCCTGCGGTTGGAGGATCGCCCTGCTTGTTCTTGCAATTGATGCGCTCAAAGGAACTTTTGGAGTATATGTGCCTGTTTTCTTTCTCTCCAACATGCCCCAATTCCAGGAATATCGTACGTTATTTATGGCCTGTGGCGGCCTTATGGCCATCGGTGGCCATATCTGGACTGTTTTTGCGGGTTTTAAAGGAGGGAAAGGCGTGGGTACCGCCTTGGGATTTCTGCTTGCCATCAACCCACTTCCCGCCCTTGCTGGTTTGACCGCATGGATCGTGGTTGTCGCCTTTGCACGCATTGTATCACTTGCCTCTCTGTCCGCGGTAATTGTAATGGCAGGGATTACCTGCGCAATGCACTGGCAAAGCAACAATACGCTTGTCTATTTAGCTTTATTTATGGTTGCGCTTATTTTTTTCACCCACCGGTCAAACATCCGGAGACTGCTCAACGGCCACGAGAATAAAATCTCCTTTGGGAAAAAGAAGGACTCTGTGTAATGAAAAAGATAATAAAAACAGCTGTTTTGGGCGCCGGAGGGTGGGGAATAGCGCTTTCTAAGCTGCTCAACGCAAACGGATGTCCTGTCTGTTTGTGGGAATTTGATTCCATTGCGTGCGCAAAACTCACACAACTGCGCGAAGAACCGATTAAGCTTCCTGGCATAAAAATCCCGGAAACTATTGAAATTACTAACACCCTTTCGCATGCGCTAAAAAACGCGTCCCTGGTTGTATTTGCAGTCCCTGTGCAGGTGGTTCGTTCCTCGGTAAAAATGACCTTTGGAATGGATTTTTCAGAGACAATTATTGTTAATGTTGCAAAAGGCATTGAAAATAAAAGTCTTAATCGGGTTTCACAGATTTTAAATGAGGAAAACAGCTCAATTTCAGGGAACAATTATGTGGTTCTTTCCGGCCCCAGCCATGCTGAAGAGGTTAGCCGGAATATTCCCACCACTTTGGTAGCAGCCTCAGAGAACCAGGAGGCTGCCGAAAACGTACAGGCGCTCTTCAGCTGCGGCACTGTCAGGGTATATACCAACAGTGACGTAATAGGTGTTGAATTGGCCGGCGCCTTGAAAAACATTATTGCTTTGGCAGCAGGTGTCTGCGATGGGCTCGGTTTTGGAGACAATACCAAGGGCGCACTATTGACACGTGGAATGGTTGAAATCACCCGTTTGGGCCTTTCGCTTGGCGCTTTACGCGAGACCTTTTTCGGACTATCGGGCATGGGCGATCTTATCACTACCTGCACAAGCAAGCATAGCAGAAACAGGCGTGTGGGTGAGTTGTTGGGAAAGGGTGAAAAGCTCAGCCATATCCTGCAAAACCTTGGCATGGTTGCCGAAGGAGTCCCAACAACACAGTCAGCCTATCACCTGGCGCTCAAACAGGGCATCCAAATGCCAATTACTGAAGAGATGTTTAAAATCCTCTTCGAAGAGAAAGAGGCAAAAACAGCCGTTAAGAATCTGATGGAGCGCGATTTAAAATCGGAGGGAATATGAGCATGGCAGCAGGAAAGAGATATTTTTCAATTCGGGAGGTTTGTGATGAAACCGGTCTCGAACAGCATGTCCTGCGCTATTGGGAAACTGAATTTCCCGGGCTGCGGCCCAAAAAGAACCGGGCCGGTAACCGGGCCTACCGAGACAAAGATATAAGCCTGATTAAAACCATAAAACAACTCCTCTATGATGAACAGTATACCATTCAAGGCGCTCGGAAAAAGCTCGCTTCAAAAAGGGAAGAGCACGATTCGGAGGTTCAGCCAACGTTTTTTGATAATATTGATATACAAGAAAAAATTTCAGCCATCAGGCAAGATCTGCTTAAGTTAAAAAAAGAAATGGACGATATAATTGTGTAATTATTAATATCTTGTATAAATATTATTTGGTTCTTAATTACAATATTTTATATATTATGATCTAAATTGCTAAAACATGCGAAATGATTTAATTGTATTATACTTAACTATCTTTCTTGTAGGCGTTCTTTCAACGCTGGCCTTTGGGGCGCGCAAAAGTGAATATATCCTTCGGGCCGGCGATGTTATTGAAATCAAAGTTGTTGACCACGATGAATTTTCCCAAAAAACCCGTATCCGTCCCGATGGCATGATAAACTACCCTGTTATCGGTGAAGTCGAGGTTGGCGGTCTTACTACCGAGCAATTGGTCAAAATCATGGAGGAAAAACTCGCACCTTATGTTAATAATGTCGTGGTTTCCATAACCATTGACCAATATTTTTCAAATAAAATTTTCATTCTTGGCGATGTTGCGCGTTCAGGTGAAGTCCAAATATACGAGCCAATCGATGTTCTGAAAGCCCTGGCAGCTTCGGGCGGGCTGAGAAATCCAAAGACAAAAAACATAAAAATTATCCGTTCAAATGGCGATATAACCAATATTGACCTTCGGGTAATGCTGGACAAAAAAGGCGCCACAACCGAGGAAACCTACCTTCTGTATCCTGGCGATACAATGTTTGTACCTGAAAACCCTACAATTCCCTGGGGTTTTATCAGCATGATTATTGGACTCGTCTCATCTACCATCGGACTTACGCTTTTAATCATCAATCTTAGCACCTGATGAAAAATGGAACATGGTTTATCAGCCTTTTTCCCTTCATCCAGGATCATCACAATCGGCGGCGGCAAAGGCGGTGTGGGAAAAAGCACTGTTGCAGCCGGAATCGCCATACAACTCGCTGAACTCAAAAAACAGGTCATACTTGTCGATGCCGATCTTGGGGGTGCGAATCTCCATCTCTGCATGGGCATCAGATACCCCGAACGCAGCCTCAGCGATTTCATATCAGGCGCCATTCCCGATATTCACAATGTCGTTATAAACACACCGGTTCCACTTGTCAGGCTCATCTCAGGCGCAAGCGGAATCTACGGTCTTACCAATCCAAGCTTCAGCCACAAGCACAACATGTTAAGCGGGTTTAAAAAACTGAACGCCGATTATATCATCGTTGATGTTGGCGCGGGATCCGATGAAAACAATATTGATTTCTTTTCTCTTGCCGAAAATGGCATCATTGTGGTTACCAACGAACCCACATCAATCGAAAATGCCTATGGCTTCCTGAAAAACAGCCTTCTGAGAAAGCTGGTCCGCCTTTTTACCGCTGATCAAACTGTGTGCGGTATAATAAAAAATTTTTCAAACCCAAAAAAAAGCGGCTTTAACCGAATAGAGCATCTTATTGAAAAAGTACGCGCGGTCAATCCGCGCTATGGAAAAATGGCCGATGAAATCCATCTCAGATACCATCCCCGCCTTGTGGTAAATATGGTTAAAAATGCTGATGATGTTGGCGTCGAGGCCAGCTTTAAGAAAATAGCGAAAAAATACCTGAATATAGACATGGTGTATGTCGGCTATGTGGTCTACGATCACGCGGTCGAAAAATGCATAAAAAACATCCAGCCTATTTCCCATTATCGTGAATCAGACGCCTACGCATGCTTGCGGGCCATCGCAAAGAACATTTCAGTACTTGAAACGCAGGAACATAATGGAGAATAACAACCAGGGACTGCCGCAACAACCCAATCTTGGCGAAGGCGCAGGCCCCGAAGCCATTCACGACGAATTCACCTATGCTTCCAGTCAGCCTGAAAAAGAGCGGATAATCGACCCTGGAATTGCCCAGGGTCCCAGGGAAAAGCAAAGAAATCGTGATCCAAAGAACGCTAAGGGTAAAAACAGGTTAGCGCAGAAAAAATCAGATGAAATCGATATCCTGAAATACCTTTCCGTTTTGCTCAGGCGCAAAAAGCTCATTGGCGTCACCATGTTGGCTTTTATTTTTCTCAGCCTTGTCAAAGACCTTGGCATCATCGACATGTACAAGTCGGAGACGAAACTCCTTGTCCAGCTCCAGAAACAGAATCCCATTGGCCAGTTCGACCCTGGCTATTTCTGGGACCGTCAAACGAAAATCAACACCATGCTCAATACCATTACCTCACGCGAGGTAATGCAGCGCGTTCTCGACTCCATGAACCTGCATATGTCGGTCTCCGCTCTTACCTCTGCCATCAACATATCACGGGTCAATGAGACCAATCTTATTGTTGTTAGTGCAACCTCCCCCGACCCGAATAAAGCCGCCCAAATTGCCAATTGCGTTGCACGGCAGTTTATTGGCTACAACAACGAGATCAATCGCAAAGACATTTCAGACGCTATAATGTATATCGAAAACCAGACGAAAAAGACTTCCGCGGAACTCAAGGAAAAGGAGGAGACGCTAAAATTATACCAGGAAGTCAATAAATTTGTCGAAATATCTTCAGACAACGACATGCAGGTCCAGAAGTTGTCGAGCATGGAACTATCTTTGCAAACCACGATAGTTGAAATGGTTGAAAATGACGTGAAGCTCAATCAGCTCGAGCGTCTTCTGAAAAAAGAAAAAGTGTACGTTGAAGAATCGTTTACGTTTGACAATACGCTTGAAGCCAAACTTATCCAGCTGAATGTGGAACTTGCAAAGGCCCGCGCCGATGTGGGTGAACAGCATACGCGGGTAAAACTCCTCAAGGAAAATATCAGGCAAATCCAGGAAATGCTCAAAAAGAACGCTGAGTCAAATCAGAAGATATCATCCACGAAAAGCCTGAATCAGACCAGGCTCAACATGCTCCAGGAATACAACACCAGAAAGGTTGAAAACTACTCACTCATAGCCAAAAAACAAGCATACGAACGGGTGATTGAGGAATTGGATAAGTCAATAAGCCAGATCCCCGATATGCAGCTAAAATACATGCGTTTAAAACGCGACAAGGAAAATATTGAGAAAATCTATGGGCTGCTGCAGGAAAAATACCAGGAGCAGCGCATCCGTTACGAAATGCAATCATCCGATATTGTACAGTGGGAAGAAGCGACCATTCCAAAAGGGCCTTTGCCGCATGGACAGCGTTTTGGTTTCCTGATCTTGGTCTTTGTGGGCCTTGTAGTAGGTTCAGCACTGGCCTTCCTGATCGAACAACTAGATCAGTCGATCAAGACCCCCCAGGAAATGGAAGACGAATTGCAGCTTCCGCTTCTGGGCATAATACCCCTTCTCGATGAAGAAACAAAAACCATTACCATAGACAGCAAATCGGGTATTCTGGAACCCTATAGATCTTTACGCACCAATATTCGCTATACTGACGTTGGCACAGGGAAACGTTCGATACTTATAACAAGCGCTATTCAGGGAGATGGGAAAACGACCAAAGTGTGCAATCTTGCCATCTCCTTTGCAATGGAAAACAAGAAAGTTATGATTATCGATGCGGATCTCAGGCGTTCAAATGTGCATAAAATATTCAATATTGAAAGGGAAAAAGGGCTCTCCGAATATTTGACCGGCCAGGCGTCCCTGGCTGAAATCGGTAAAAAGCTCTACGACGATCGTATCATCGTGGTCCCGGCAGGCAAGCGTCCGCCAAATCCCGCGGAATTATTGGGTAATGGCCGGATAAAAGACCTCATTGACGAGGCTTTTACCTTCGTAGATGTTGTTATCATAGATTCACCGGCAATTGTACCCGTATCCGACGCCCTGCTTCTAACACCGCACGTTGATTCAACTATCCTGGTTGGGCGTGCGCTCAAAACACCCATGAAAGCCATGCACTACACCAAGGATTCCCTCGAAAGGTCCGGAGCGAATATTATCGGCATAATCTTCAATGGCATGGCCCAGCGTAAAGGATACTATCCCTACTATTATTCATATTACAGTTATTACCATTACTATAAAAGTAAGTATTATTACGAAGAAGACAACCAGCAGGAGAAGCTCCCGAAAAATTTCCAGGAATTCCTTGTTTTCGCGGTAAAAGAGACATTCATTGAACTGAAATCAAAAACCCACCGTTTTTTGCGCTCAATAAAACTGTTGCGGGAACGGTTAAAAATATCGCGACGCCATATTATTTTTGCTTTTGCCTTGGTTGTGGCGATACTTCTGGCCATAATGTTCGGGAAATACCTATATATTAAATATGTTTCAGGAGATTCCTTCTTGCCCGGTAATTTTCGCTACGAAAAGCAGCGGTGAGCGGGTCCAATTCTATTAGAAAAGGACAAATCATGGCTCAAAACCACTCTACAAATCTTGAAAAAATCTTTATTTATGCGGTGCTTTTCATTGCCGTGGGCGCCGCAGGTATTATTATTATTAAAAATATTCTGCCGAAAAAATCCACGGTACGTGAAATCGCGGTAAAAATCGAGGGGAATGTAAAAAAACCAGGGACATATTACATTCCCTATGGCACCAGCAGGTTTGAAGTGCTTCGCGTTTCGGGAATTTCCTCCAATTCCGACATTAACAATCTCGATGTCCTTGCCCTTGCCCAGGACGGGGAAAATATTCAGGTCGGCACTCTGTCAAAAAACGTCACGGTAAAAAGCAATGCTGCGACTCCCTTTGTGGGAAACGCCGCCGCAATAAACTTTTTTACTGGAAAACTGGCCGTTATACGAGGAGGCGCCGCAATAACCGCCAAGCCAAGCATGTCCCTTAAACCCGACGACAAGCTGATATGCGACGCTGGTTCAATGGCTGAGATAAAATTAGGCGATGGCTCTATCGTTGACCTTAGAAAAAACAGTGAATTGACTATCAAGGCCCTCTATTCCACAAATGCTGTTGGCGAACTTGTGTTAAATTTCGATCTTTCCAAAGGATCTCTCTGGTCTTTTATTAAACCCTTGCCAGAAAATATGCGCTGTTTTTTTAGCACACCTCATATGGTCGCTGAGATAAAAGGTACCGAGATATCAATTTCTGTCGATGGAACAAAAAGCAGCGTCAGCGTAACAAAAGGGTTTGTTTTCGCGTCAAAGGAAGGGGCTGATCAAGGTATTAATGTAACCGAGGGCCAGACCGCTGTGGTATACGCTGATCCAGACAAAGAAGTGTCAGTTGGCCCCTCAGCCGATGTGGAGGTATTTGCTGCTGATGAAAAGAAATTCAATGACGAAAAAAATAAATACCTGGTAACCAGCGAAGTTAAGCGTATTCTGTACCTTGGACTGCCAGATTACTATATGGTTCTGGAGATCAACCCTTCCCAGCCAGTGGTAAATATCTTACGCGTCGATCCAACGACCTCTGTGGCCGACTGGGTCGAAGGGATCAATGAACTGGGCAAGGTCTATCTGTATGGCGGTATCGGCCTGGTTACCAGTCTTGTCGAACGTATTGCCGACCGGAAGATCGACCACTATATGGTCCACGAAAGAAACGATGTTGTTGAATTCATTGATAATATGGGTGGCGTTTCCGTCATACTTGATAAAAGTTCTGCTGAACATCTTAAAATGAGCCCGGGTCTCCAAAAGCTTGATGGTCTAAATGCCATACTTTTTATGGCGCCCGGAAAAGAAGGCCGGGGTAGCAGCATGGAACGCCAAAACCAGGTCCTCCAGGCGCTGATGAAGTCCTTGTCAGAGAAAAAAACCGTTTTTTCAGTTCCCCTTGCTGGAAAACTCATTGCAAAGGTCGATACCGATATCGATGTAAATTATCTTCTGGGCTGGAACCAGACATTTGAAAGCAGAGAGAACTGGGCCATAAATTTTTCTGCCATCATCAAATAACGGATTATTATATTCATCGACGCGGAGACCCTGTATGCTTAATAAAGAAGAAATCATGGATATGTTCACCAAATCCGGGGCTTTGCTCAATGGCCATTTTCTGCTTACCTCAGGTCTTCATAGCCCCAATTATTTTCAGTGCGCTAAAGTGCTCCAATATCCATCCCATATGACATCCCTGTGTTCAGATATTGCCAACAAATTAGGCCCAAGCCTCATGGATGTCATTGTCGGACCGGCAATTGGCGGTATCGTTGTAGCCCAAGAGGTTGGCCGGCTGCTAAACAAACGCACTATTTTTGCCGAAAGAGACCAGGGAGAAATGACCTTGCGCCGCGGTTTTGAAATTGCAAAAGGTGAGAGGGTTGTTATTGTCGAAGACGTCCTCACCACAGGCAAGTCGATAAATGAGGTGTGCGCAGTCGTCGAGAAGCAGGGCGGGGTCCTTGCCGGAGTTGCTGTTATAGTCGACAGGAGCCGGGGAACGGTTACGTTTCCCGTACCACTTCATTCACTCATGGCAATGGATGTTGTTACCTATGACGCAAATAACTGTCCGCTGTGCCAGGAGGCAAAAGTGCCCCTGATAAAACCTGGCTCTCGTGCCTTTATTAAATAAACCAGGGAACACATCATGATTAAAGACGTCATAGTTAAAAAACTAAAAGTTCTTACCGACGAGCGCGGCAGACTCATGGAAATAATGCGGAACGACGACCCCTTTTTCAAAAAGTTCGGGCAGGTATACATGACAACTAATTATCCTGGTGTTGTGAAAGCCTGGCATTATCACAAGCTCCAGGACGACCACGTCTGTTGTTTTTCAGGCATGATTAAACTGGTCATTTTCGATGCGCGGTCCGATTCACCCACAAAAGGCGAGGTGAATGAGTTTTTTATAGGTGTGCACAATCCCAGCCTGATTAAAATTCCGGTCAACTGCTACCATGGCTGGAAATGCATTTCAGAGACCGAATCCCTTGTTCTTAGTGTTCCTTCTGAAGCGTACAACTATAATGCTCCGGACGAATACCGGATTCCTCCTCATTCACAGGAGATTCCATACGACTGGGGCCGCAAAGATGGCTGAAGCCCAATTCAATCTGTCCAAGCTGCAACTTCAGAAAAGCATCCTCCAACGGGTTGCCGAAACTGATTTTTCGAAATTTGACAGTAATGCTGTTGCTGTAATGGCCGGAAAAACCCGTGAAGTCGCCTCGTTTATCGCTGCGGTAAATGAAGTTTTTACCAGGGAAGTCGGGCCAAAGATATCATCCGTCGCTGATGGATTGGCGGGGTTGCGTAAAAGGCTTTTATCGTGAAAAACATAAATCTTGGACTTGAATTGAAGGGCCTGGTTGAAAATGTTTCAGCATTGGTTGAAAACATCTCATCGATTCGGGGCCACGTTACCAGAAGTTCTGAGGATATTCCTGCGGCCTTTTCCAAGCTCGATACAGTCAATAGTGAAACAGAATCAGCCACATCGCAACTCATGGATATCCTCGACAATCTGAGCGAAAGCGATAAGCAAGCGGGCGAACTTATTATTAAACTGGAGAATGACCTTGCCGGAAAAGAGGAGTATCGTGAAATTTTCGATGGTTTGAAGGCCATTATCGACAAAAACCAGGAACAGCATATCCGGGTTCTTGAAACCCTGCAATTCCAGGATATCACTTCCCAGCAGATACGGCATGTGACCTCGCTGCTCATGAATGTGGAAAAAGAGCTTTCGGGCATTTTGGCTACGTTCGAAAATTTTTCCAGGCCCAGCGACCATACGGAAATCGATACGCAGTCATTTAACCCTCATGCCATCTTTGCCGACAAAAAGGAGGAGCAGGCCGATATAGACGATTTGGTAAAAAAATACCGGCATGAGCAATGAAAACCACAACCATTCTTCACATCGAAGATGATGATGCGCTCCGGGAATTATTGGCCCGCGAAACAGAAAAATCATGCAACTATATTGGAGTGGAGCAAGCTGAGGCCGCGGAGGAGATCCTTCTCCAGGAAAAAATAAGTCTTATCATACTCGATCTGGCGCTTCCTCGTATGAATGGTTTTGAATTCCTTGAGAAAAACAAACACCTGGTGGTTCAAAAAGAAATTCCGGTAATTGTCACAACAGGCCTCGAAAGCGACCATATCAAAGTCCTATGCAAAAAGCATGGATGCCTGTCAATGCACCGCAAGCCCTTGAATATTAAACGCCTTTTAGCCGAGATTTCCGCCCACTTGTCATCGCCGAAACCCAGGAAATAGGCCTTGCATCATGGTTCAGCAGGAAAATACATATTTCCGGCGGCCATATAGCCTTCTCCAGGAAGAGATTTCTTTTCACAAAAGGTCGGAAAACGGGATCATATGCGGGGCTGAACCTTTCTATTTCCAGGGTAATAGCAAGGAAGCAGTACTCATGGTCCACGGGTACACAAGTACTCCCCGTGATCTCCGCACACTCGGTCTCCATCTCAACAATTCAGGATACACTGTTAAGGGCATACTCCTTCCAGGCCATGGTACTAAACCCACGGACCTTGATGCCTGTACCTGGCTCCAATGGTATCAGGCGCTCGAGGAAGCATTTACGTCCTTGAGCACCACTTCCGAAATAGTTCATCTGGCCGGTTTTTCCATGGGCGCTGCATTGGCCCTGCACTGTGCCGCGAACCATCGCGCGGGAAAACTGGTGTTGCTCAGCCCGTTCTTCAGGATCGCCTACAACCCCATTCATCTGGTTCCTGAAGAAGTTTTAGTGTATACAATTGGACGTGTATTGCGTCATCTTAAAAAGAAGTATTCCGGCAATTGTTCAAATCCGGACGCGCGTGCACGGCATGTTGCATACTATCATTACGCGCTGTCATCAATAAATCAGGCACTTGAACTGGTCAAAGTTATTCGGTCAGAAATGCATACAATTAAAAATCCCGCTCTCTTTATTCATAGTCGAAGAGACAAAACCACAAGCCCTGCGGCCTCACGGAAAATGTATTCTCTATTGGCCTCTTCCGATAAACGATTTGTTTGGCTCGAAAAAGCCAATCATATCGTGCCTCACGACTATGAGAATGACCGTGTGTTCCGGGAGGTGGTTTCATTTCTTACAGTGCGGTAAGACGCGTTAAACAATCTTTAGAACATCCGCTAGCGCGCCTGCAAATCCTTCTCGAAAATACCTGATTCGCATAATAAAACCCTTACGCGGAGAGCGCAGATAGAAATCTTTCAAAATACTGATGACGGATGGAAGTGCCGCTGTTCCTCTAAGAGCAACCTCCATGGAATGGGAGAGCGATGGAACCGCACGCATAATCGAGGTAAAAAGCAATTCACAATCCTGCCGCGTAAAAAGAGCAAAGGAAAGTAGCATGATCGAAAGCGTCCTGCACATCAGAAACGAGCTTTTATAAACACCTTCGTGGGTAATAAAAGGAATGGTTGTGTAAAAATGGCCTGGTTCAGAGAACACATTCAACGCGAACGTAAGTAGGAACAGGGGTACAAACCGCAGGGACAATGCCAGTGTTCGCGACCTGCGTTGGAAGAAAAGAACAATGCACAAAAATAGGGAAGATAAAACAAATATTTTAAGCAAAGATACCCAGAAAAACACGCCGGTACCCAGAACAAGGATGAAAAGCTTAATTAATGGCCGGATGGAATAGGCATGATGGACACCTGGGAAAGGGTCTGCCTCCGGCACTTCGTGATTTTCTAAAAACTGGCAGGTATAAAGCGCAAGTATGCCTGTCAGGGTGCCTGTTGCAGCAGATACTGGTCCTAATATGGGTATCTGCCAGAAAATATAGGCATTTTTAATAAATAGGGCGTATACGACGCATAACTGGGCCATTGTATGGGAAAAAGATCCGGCGATTCCAAGACCAATAAGCGATAACAGCCCGCTGCTTCCGAAGAAATGCCAGAGACATCCCATCACCAAAGCTGAAAATACCCCTCCTGAACCACCGATTAACAGAGACGTTGCCGGGATTCCTGAAATAAAACCGGAAATAAATGTCCTCAACACCGTCATCTGGATACCCGCCCAGGGCCCATACATGCGTATGGCGGCCATGGTAAAGGCATTGGCAATGCCAATTTTCAACCAGGGGAGAAAAGGCGGGGAAGGAATGAATAATTCCAGTATATTTGCCGCTACGGCCAGGGCAAGAAGCAGGGAAAGGCGGCGCGTTTTCATTATGTCATTCGGAGATTGCATCAAATACCTTTTTTTTGGATTCTATGATTGCCATGCAATGGTTAGGAACGCACACAATGGACTCACCGGGATTTTTGATATATCCTCGGTTAATGCATGTTTTGTTTCTACAGGAAGACTGGACGACCCTGACTCCCCGTTCGCTTGTTTCAAAAATAATGGTTCCTGAGGCCGTTACAATGGTGTCACATAGGTGTCCGGATGTTGCGTCCAGGGAAAATCGCTCATAAGGCATCCCATCCTTGAAGATATAGCATGTTTTTGACGAACTGCCTGAGGGCAAATAGAGGTGCGAAAATCCTGAGAATGCCAGGACCAGTGTTAGAATTATATAATCTAGGGGTCGTGGATGGAGAGAAAACGCGGATAGCATGCCTTTCCCGTGATAAATATGACTTTTCGTAAGAAATATAAAATACTATATTAATTCACAAAATACACCGGTATATTTACATGGCCCAATTGCTGCTTAAAAAAGTCACCATTTGGACCTCCGACGATGCAATGGAGGTCTATTTAAAATTTAATAAAGACGCCGATCCTTCCGCGATGCCTGCGGTTGAGGAAATCATGGCGTATCTTGATTCCATCGGAATCGTGTACGGCATTTCCGAGGCAGAAATCCGCCGTGCGCGCGAATCATCGCGCGACCCTTCTGTCGTCTATGTCATCGCACGGGGTTCTTCCGCCGAATTGCCTGTTGAAAACCGAATCGAATACTTTATCGATTTTGAAAAAACAGGCCAACCAAAGGTCCTGAACAGCGGAAGCGTAGATGTAAAAGACCTTCAATTGATTATCCCGATTGCCGCTGGGGATAAAATTGCGAAGAAAATCCCTGGGAAATTCGGTCGTGCCGGCCGTACTGTCAAAGGCGAACCGATTCCCATTCCTTTGGTTAAAATGGTTGAATTACCCAAGGGACTCAACACGGGAATATCCACTGACGATCAGCTGCTGCTTGTTGCTTTAAAAACTGGAAATGTAGTCAAAACAGGAAGCGTGGTCAATGTGTTTGAGGAGCATGTCATTGACCGTGATGTGGATTTCTCCACCGGTAACATTAGTCATTCAGGGTCAATCCGGATAAATGGTAGCATCCGTTCAGGATTTAGCGTTGTTGCAGGCGGCAATATCTTTGTTAAAGGAAATATTGAAGATGCGCGTATAGAATGCGGAGGCAATCTTGTCGTACAGGGCGGAATCACTGGAAATATGAAAAATATCGTCTTTGCCCAGGCGAATATTGAGGCGCTCTACATAAACGGACAGCATGTCAGGGCATTGGGAAATATTACAGTGCAGGACGAATGTGTGAATGCGAAACTTGAGGCCGGCGATTCAATTTACGTTTGGAAAAAAGGCGTCATTGTTGGCGGTGAGACATATGCATTCAACAAAGTGGATGCCCGCACGTTAGGGTCTGAAGGAGGTGTCTATACGGATATATATTTCGGCATCGATACTGTTTTGCGTAAAAGGTTGGCTGAATTGGGAAGCTTTAAAGCAAAGGGAAACCAAAAGTGTTCTGAAATCAGAAGGAAACTGTTTGCGTGCGTCAAGCAAGCGGTCGGTTCCAATCGCGAGCTTTTAGACGCAGAGCAGCAAACGCTTAAAGGTCTGAAAACGCAACTTACAGACGAATATGAAAAAATAACCAAGCAAGAACAGGAAGAAGAGAAAATAAATGCAAAGCTTGGAGAAGAAACACATCCGCAGGTTACGGTAAGGACCAAGGTTTTTCCCGGCGTAAAACTTGCCACAAATACAACTTCAATATTTTTAAACGAGGGAAAAAACCTTTCCTGCACATTCATGGTAAAAGGGGCGAACATCATTGCCATATAATCCTTCCTAAGTCACCATTTTCTAACGTCTTAAATAAACTTGTCTGTTCAACGTAAAGAACTTATTTTATAATAAGTTATGAACACGTTAACCAGCGGGTAAAAAATGCTCCCAATCCTGTTAATTTTATGTACGTTGCCCATTTTCAGTTTTTCTGAAGAGGCCATAGATATCATTCATTATAAAGTCGGCCTGAAATATTTCAATGAGCAGCAATATGATCGGGCAATAGAGGAATTCAGGAAAATGCTTACTGTGTATCCCGACCATGCGCCGTCGTATTTAAAGACAGGCCAGGCGTGGGATGCTCAGAAAAAATATGCTTTGAGTATATATAATTTTAAAAAAGCGGCCAAGGTCGACCCAAAAAATCCTGAAATTATTAAAGCATTGGCCGATGCGTATGGGAAAAACGGTGAACTTGAGAAATCCGTCCAAACTATGCGCGACTATTGCACCATTGAGACAGACTCCCTAAAAAAAGTCGCTGCTGAAGACGAAATTCGGAAAACACTTCGCCTCATAAGGGGCGAGCGGCCTTCTGCCCCAGTTGCTGCTCCAGTGCAGGCTGTCGCCGAAACTGTTTCCACCACACCTAAAAGTGCGGCGGCTCCTGAGAAGCCCGCAATACACACTGAAAAACCGGCAGTAATTGCTCCTCAGCCCAGAAAACTCCCGGCAGGGGACGCCTTTACTCTTGTCGTCAATACACAGCATACTGATGTCTCTAACGACCCTGTGTTGAAACCCGTGATCGAGTTTTACAACAACGGTCTGTACGGGAACGCTCTCAAGGCAGTACGTGATATTCTTAAAAACAATCCTGATCATGCGGGCGCGTACTACTATGGCGGCCTTATACGGTACTACAACAATGAGCCAGAAAAAGCCTTGTTCAACCTGAAACGGGGCTCCGCGTATGCAGAAAAAAGCTATGCAGCCCATTTCTATCTGGGTCTAATTTACGAGGAAATGGGGAAAAAACAGGATGCCCTTAGAGAATTCGGCCTTGTGCTCAGTTCCTCTCCGGATGGACCGGAACGAACCACAGCGCAACAAAAGGTTGATGCCTTGCTTAAAATGGGGGCCAAACCAGCAACCGATTTAAAAGAGCCTTGTTCACCGTTTAAGTTTAAGACCACGGGCGTATTCTCATTTATTGTTGAGGATACTCTAAGTCTTACCGGCCGGAAAATGCTGGGTGCCCTTGATAAATTTCTTGATGGCCGGTACGATGCCGCCTTAACCGATCTAAAGGAAATATATAGAGATAACCCAAAAAACTCCCTGACAGATAACGCCCTATACAATATCGGCCTGGTATACTCTGCCATGCGTCTGTGGGACGAAGCAGTAACCTATCTTGATCTGGTACGGCAGAAATTCTCAAACGGCGATGTTGCTGGCCATGCCGAAGTGCTCAGGGGCCACGTGCTTGTTGAAAAAGAGGCCCTGGACAATGCCGTTGGGGTGTATGAAGCCTTTTTAATAAAATCGCCCTCAACTTCCTATTATGCGTTTATTAACACCGAATTGGGAAACATCGCTTTCCTGCGCAACGACAGCGAGAATGCTTTAAAATATTATTTAAAAGCGCTTGGCAAGGAAAACAACCACGGGAACAAAACAGACCTCTATTATAAGATAGGGGAGTGTTATCGGCGTCAAGGATCCAATCGGGGTATCGAATATTTTGTCAGGGCCGCCACCGACACCGCCAGCAACATTCCGGCGGTCATGGAAGCATGTTTCCGCCTTGGCGATTATTACTATAGCGTAAAAAACATGGAATATGCGCTTAAATATTATAAAATTGCCGCTGACAGATTTCCCGAATCAAAAAATGTCGCCTGGTCCTTGTATCAGATGGGCAATATTTATCGGAATGGCAGACAATACGATAAAGCGATCAAGACGTTTGATGCGCTGATAAATTCTTTTCCCGATGACTATTGGGCATTGCAGGCAAAATGGCGACGCGACGATGCCATATGGGAAAATCAATATCGGGACATTCTCAAATGAACGACGGCGATTTGGTCGGTCTGCTACTCGCGAACTACAGCAAGCAATACGAAATTTATAAAGAACTCCTGAAAAATCTTTCTTCCGGACTCACAGAAAATGGCGGCAAAGCTGCAATATACCCGATTATCCAGATTCTTTCAGCACGCAACCGGGCGTTCGACCTGATCAAAGAACTCGACGATCAAATCACCCCGCATAAGATCGGGTGGGATCGACGGAAAAATGATCTGCATACAGTCGAAGCCGAGACTCTCAAGGCAATGCTTGCGAAAATCAAGACCATCTTATCTGATATACTTGTTGCCAATACAAAACTTGAGAATGTGCTGGCCGGTCTGCAGGAAGGTTCGCAGGCCATATGAGCCAGAAGATCACCGCGCAAATCGAACGCACTGGAGGCAAAACTGAGATACAAGTGCTTCTTGACGCCTTCCATCATTTCGAGGCAAATGCACGGCGGCTCGAAGACGCATACAATAAAATGCAGGCCGATTTTAGCAGGGTTAATATCGAACTCGATCGAAAAAACAAACTGCTTTCACACATTCTCCATAGCCTTACCGATGCTGTTGTTGCTGTGAACACCTCCGGAGAGATCACGAGTTTCAATCGGGGGGCGGAAATATTGACCGGGTTCAAATCAGAAGATGTTCTTGGAAAGAACTATTCGGAAATACTCGGAAAAGAGATTCCCGGCGACCAGACGCTCCTGCATACTCTCGAAACTGGCCAGCATCTTCCTCCTTCCGAGAAGAGTATCATTCACAAGGAAGGACATCCGGTGCCCGTGGCATACTCCACCTCCCTGCTCGAAGACAACGATGGAAAAGCATTGGGCGCCCTTGAGGTTCTCAGCGATCTTTCGGAAGTCAAACAGATGCAAGAGGAGATTCAGAGGAACAAGACCCTTGCGGCAATGGGTGAAATGTCAGCGCACGTGGCCCATGAAATAAGGAATCCGCTTGGCGCAATTGCGGGATTTACTGCCATGCTCGAACACGACCTTGAAAAAGACCCTCCCAAACTCGATCTGGTAAAAAAAATAATCAACAGCATCTCGCGGCTCAATAAGATAGTAAGCAATCTGCTTATTTATACCAGACCGCTGTCTCTGCAGTCGTGCGAAGTTGATATCTGCACTCAAATAAACCAAGTACTCGATTTTATTAGCATTGGTATGGTCAATGCTGAGAAAATCGTCTTTTCAAGGGCCTTTCCCCCGCATCCGGTAGTTCTTAGAATTGACCCTGAGAAAATCGAACAGGTCCTTATCAATCTAGTGCAAAATGCGGCGCAGGCAATTCCGGACCAGGGCGCAATTACGGTAACCGTCACCGCCAAACAGTCCGAAGGCCGGGAAAAGCTGTATTTGAACGGCATTCGCACAGACCGGATTGTTGTTGTTGAAATAGCTGATACCGGGCTGGGAATAAAGAAGGAGCACATTGAAAAATTGTTTTTTCCGTTTTTTACAACAAAAGCCACTGAAGGGACTGGGCTTGGGCTTTCCATTGTTAAAAAGATCATGGAATTACACAATGGGGAAATCAAGGTACTAAGCACAGAAGGCCAGGGGAGTATCTTTTCACTTCATTTTCCAGGTTAGGAGAGAGGTACAAGGATGAAATCTTATAGGATTCTTATTGTCGATGACGACATAAATATGCGCACAATGCTTTCTACGGCGATTGGCCGCATGGCAGCCGGCTACCGGATTCTTGAAGCTGATAGCGGTGAAAAGGCTTGCGATTTACTGAAAGAAGAGGAAGTCGATCTTATCTTGTCCGACATGAAAATGGCTGGCATGAGCGGCGTCGAATTGCTGCGCAAAATCCGAGATGATGGATCCACAACGCCCTTTATCATTGTGACAGCTTATGGTACCATTGAAAATGCTGTTGAAGCCATGCGGTTGGGAGCCACCGACTATCTCGAAAAAGGTGAAACCACCATGTTAAAGGCGCTCGAAATAAAAGTCATTAAGTGTCTGCAAATAAAAGAGATACAAGACGAAAATAAGGCGCTGCGTGAAGAGCAGTTCAAAAGGTATAGTTATGTTGGGAAAAACCGGGCCATGGACGAAATTAATAAACTGGTGATAACGGTAGCTCAAAGCAACTCAACAGTTCTCATTACTGGCGAGAGTGGTACGGGAAAAGAATTGATAGCTCGGGGTATCCATTTGAACAGCAAACGAAACCGTTTGCCTTTTATTAAAATAAACTGCGCCGCCATGCCCGACACCCTTATCGAGAGTGAACTTTTTGGGCACGAGAAAGGGTCTTTTACTGGTGCGCTCAGAAAAACGAGGGGAAAATTTGAGCTTGCGGACGGTGGCACTATTCTACTGGATGAAATCGGTGAAATGCCTCTTATGACTCAGGCCAAACTGCTCCGTGTTTTGCAGGAAAAAGAAATAAATAAAATTGGCGCTGAACTGCCCATTCCCGTGGATGTCCGGATTGTCGCCACCACCAACCGGGAGTTGAAATCCGAGATAGCGAAAGGAAAATTCAGGGAAGACTTATATTTTAGATTGAATGTTATACCCATCCACCTGCCTCCGCTACGCCAGCGCAAGGACGATATCCCTCTGCTGGTAGATCACTTTATACGAACTTTCAACGAAGAGAATGGGCTCATGGTTACCGGAATAGCGGACAATGCTTTGAAGGCATTAAAAGAATATGACTGGGCGGGAAATGTACGAGAACTTGAAAACGCCATTGAACGGGCGGTGGTTCTTACCCGTACTGGCATTCTGCAACCAGAGGTATTCACCCTTACAGAATCCTTGCGTACGGGAGGGACAAACGCTATTGTTCCTGGGACAACCATAGCAGAGATGGAAAAACAACTGATCTATAAAACACTTGAATATTATAAAAATAATAAGACCAAAGTTGCCGAGATTTTAGGAATATCGATCCGCACTCTCCGGAACAAGCTTAATGAATATGAAGGTGTGGCAATTGAAAACGATGTCGAAGATTCGCTCCCGCAATAGGCATTCCTTACGAAAAACATGTTGCTTTCTCATGTGAAAATGTATATTTAAAAGGATTTATAAACAATTATTTATGTTTAGACTAAAACGCAGTTCTATAGTATTCAAATCAACGGTTTCGTATCTCATTTTAACTATACTTAATGTCTCTCTCTTTACCTTTATGATTTTTGAGAACCAGCTCGATCTTATTTCCGAAAACACCATCCTTGAAAGTGAGAGTAAAAGCATTAATATCCGGATAAAAATGGACGCGGTACTCCAAGAAAAGCAGGGTATCGACGCTGAAACTATAGAAACAATTGAAAAAGAGCTCCGATACCTGGGAATAAAAAGCTTTACCCTGTTTAAAGAGGATTGTGAAATTCTCGCCGAATATTTTAACAATAAACCGATTGGGAAGGTGCGAAAACCCACAAAGCAGGAAGTATCGGGAGTTATTAAGTCTATTCAGAAAAACAGCTTCGAGAATCGGATTTTCTATCACGACATGGAGCGTTCTAAGAATGTTATTAATTTATATATTCCCGTGAATTACGGAGTCGATAAAACCGTTGTCGTAAAAGCGGCTCTCTCTATAAAAAAAGTTGATGAGAAAATGAAATATCTCATCAGGCAATGTATTATAATAGCCATCCTTGTGATTTTCCTACACATCATTTCAGCGGTTGTGCTTTTACGCACTATTATAAATCCCATACTCGAACTCTCAAAAGCGACGCATCGGATTGCGCAGGGAGAGCTCCAAGCAAGGGTAAATATCATCAGAAACGATGAAATCGGTGAACTGGCAATCTCTTTCAACGAAATGACCGTTGCTCTTGAACGCATGCGCGAACAGGACAGGGGGGCGAATCCTCTCACAGGGCTACCGGGTAATATCTCCATTGCCCAGGAGATCGATCAGCGGCTTCAGAATGGTGAGGAGATCGCGGTCGTCTATTCCGATTTAGATAACTTCAAGGCATACAACGATAAATACGGATTCACCAGGGGCGATGATGTAATTTTATATACTCGCGACTGCTTCATAGAAGCGGCAAAAAGCTTCAAGGACGATAAGATATTTATAGGCCATGAAGGGGGCGACGATTTTGTCGTTGTTGTTCCATTTACTCTATGGGAATCAACATGCAAGGGCATCACGTCCCTTTTTGACCATGACATTACTCAGTTTTATAACGAAACCGATGCGAAAAATGGTTATATCGATTCCATCTCTCGTCAGGGAGAACGCATGCGTTTTGCAATCATGACCATCTCTTTGGCTGTGGTTTCGAACCATTTTAGAAAATTTAATTCTCACGTTGAACTTATTTCTGTTGCTGCGGAAATGAAAAAGGTGGCAAAAAGGATCGAGGGGAGCAGCTACGCTCTCGACCGAAGGGCATCATAAAATTCCATGAGCCCGACTCTGAAGACATCTAATCTCAAATGGTCCCTGATTCCCCCGGTCCTTCTTATTGTCACCATTATTTCCTTCAGTGTTCTGTTCAACATGTCAATTATTGATGTCCGTTTTCAGGAGCTTGACAAGATACTCTACGAAGTTTCTCACCAGCAAGACCTCAACAACAGTCTCAACATGCTCGCCAAATACTCTATTATTAAAAGGCGTATGGAACGCGGTTCAGACAACACCGAAGACTATGCCGTTGAATCAAAAGTCATGGCTATTATCGCAGGCGACTTTCTTCGCGATAAACCACAGGAGAAAAGCGCGTGGAATCATGTGTACCCGGTTGTACGAATTGGAGTCAACGCTATCAGGCTATTTATGGGAAAAGAGATCATTAATGAGACGAGGGTTGAAACAGACGACAAGGAACTTGAAGTCGCTTACTTTTATGAACGCAACCGAAAATATAAAAAAGCCCTTGATATCTATCTTTCCATCCTAAAGGCCCGTAAACATTCACCACAGAAAGAAAGCTATATCATACTTCACAAAGGTTTTTGCGAGTCAATGAACGGCGAGTTTGATAAGGCGCGTTCTTCGTATGAAGAGATTATTGGCAGGTTTCCGGATTCCGAAACCGCCATGGTCTCCTGGAAATTACTCGACTTCCTGAATACGATGGACGATTCCCTTAAGGTAATTCAAAAAGAAGGAATCAGAAATATACAATATGGCAAGAAGCTTTACCTATTAATGGACTATAAAAACGCAATCGCGGTATTCGCGGATATCGAAAAGAAATCACGTTCGGATAATGACTTCGCCGAGGTTGCTTTTCTCAAAGGACGCTGCCACGAGGAACTTGGCGAAAATGGACTCGCTATCGAAAACTACAAGACGGCAATCGAAAAGGCGCCTATTTCTTCTTGGGCTAAAGATGCGAACAGACGAATTCTCATTATCGGAGAATTTTATGAGCGAGATAAGCAGATTTCACAAATTGCTTTTAATAGACTCAAGGAATATCGCGACGAGAACTTCTTTGATGAATTAAGCACGTTTTCGGACATCATGGAGGAGAGCAAAGCTACGGATAAAATACGCCTTCAAGAACGCGAAGAAGTCAAAAAAGCCCTTAGCAAGGGGGATATGGATGTTCTTAGCCTGATTCAAAACATTGATTTGTCCGGTGAAAAAGCGGCCCAAGAAGAGGTTAAGGCGGCGGAAAAGGCCCTAGCGCTTAAGGTGAGTAAAAAAGAAGTCGCCCAGGAAGTCCTTGATGTAAATATGCATCCATTGCGCAAACCGTCATTTATTCAGCGTGAGATCATGAAAAAGATACCTCCGCTTAAAGCAATGTACAACACCATTTTGAAACGTGGGGCCGACTTTCAGGGAACATTGAAAGTCTCCTTTGCGATTGAGGCTTCCGGGGCCGTTAGTCATGTCAGAATCGAAGAAGACTCAGACATCCAAGATGCTGAATTTCAAAGGAAAATACTCGAACTTGTTAGAGCTTGGACTTTTCCGCAAATTGAGGACAAATATCCATCCCAAACCATCACCTATCCCATTGTCTTTAAAAAAGCAGAATGAAACGGAATGTACTGTTGATAGGTGTGGGTGGTTTCCTCGGTCAACACATTCTGAAGAATGCTGGCCATTGCCATGAATGCATTCTTGTGCCGGTATTTCATACGCCGATGAGCGGAGCCACAACAGTAGATGTTTCAGATAATAGGTCGATTGAGAACCTTTTCGCTGCAACAAATCCCGCATGCGCGATCAATCTGACCTGTCTCCCAGTCGCTGTGTGCGAACAACATCCGGATACAGCCTATGCAGTACAAGCCATAGGCGTGAAGAATCTCGCGCAAGTGTGTGCATCAACATGCAGATTAATACATCTTTCTTCAGACATGGTTTTTAGCGGCAGGAAAGGAAGCTACTATCTTCCAAATGATGTTCCTGACCCCATATCGGTATATGGGAAAACCAAAGCTGAAGGAGAGGGGTACGTGTCTCAATACGCCCAAAATTATGCTATCATCAGAAGCGCCCTTATCCTTGGTAGAGACCCAAGAGGGACCCGTGGCTTTATTGAGTGGATGCTTGGCAATGTAAACAAACGCGTCATCTTTCCACTTTTCTCTGATCAGTACCGTACGCCCATTGTTATTGACGATCTAGTATCCATGATTATCAGCCTAATAAACGACGATTTCATAGGGACTCTGCATGCGGGAGGCGATCAGCGCATCAATCGTGTTGGGATGGGACAGTGGCTTTGCGAAGGGTTAGGACTGACGGAGATTCCCTATGAAGAAATTATGATGTCAGATAGCGAATCACGGTCGCCAATGCAGAAAGATCTTAGCATGGATAATAGTCTGATTAAATATGTCTGTAACCTGACCTGTACCGATACAAAAAAGTATATTATTGCATTAGGAAGGAGAGAATATGAGGAATCGCGAACTTCCACGAAAACCTGGCCAAACCATTGCTTGCATCAATAAAGTACTCTACGTACTCATTATCACGGCTGTACTCGTCATGGTATTTGTTCTTTTTAAAGGAATGAAACATTTCTTCTAGCAGTATGAATACAACCATCGCGCAGCTTCTGAAATCCAATTCGTATGAACAGGAAATTTTCGTTTCCGGATGGGTGCGAACACATCGGGGGTCTAAGGGTGGCTTCTCCTTTATCGAAGTTAACGATGGTTCTTGCCTCAAGAACATACAAGTCATAGCTGATGAGGCGCTCCCAAACTATAAAAACGAAATTCAATCAATTACAACTGGGACAAGCGTTACCATTCGCGGCAAATTAGTCTCCTCAATGGGAAAGGGGCAGCCGGTTGAAATACGTGCGACTGAAATCACTGTTCTCGGTTACTGTGATACATCCTATCCTCTCCAAAAAAAACGGCATTCTTTCGAGTTTTTAAGGACAATAGGGCATTTACGGGCACGGACAAATACGTTTGGCGCTGTGGCACGAGTACGTCATGCGCTCAGCTATGCAATACATTCATTTTTCAATGAACATGGGTTTTACTATGTGCATACCCCAATTATCACCACGAGTGACTGCGAGGGTGCTGGTGAAATGTTCAGGGTTTCCACCCTCGATCTCATGAACCTTCCCATGCAGGCTGGGCAGATTGATTTTACTCATGATTTTTTTGGAAAACCTGCCAATCTAACGGTCAGCGGTCAGCTCGAAGGTGAGGCATATGCTACGGCGATAGGGAAAATCTATACTTTTGGGCCCACCTTCAGAGCGGAAAACTCAAACACAACGCGTCATCTTGCTGAGTTCTGGATGGTGGAACCCGAGGCGGCTTTCTTCGACCTTCCGGCCCTCATGAATCTGGCAGAACAGTTTCTAAAATCGATTCTCCAGGTTACTTTGCATAAATGCCCCAATGAGATGGACTTTTTTGACACACATATTCGCCCCGGCCTTCTTGCAACGCTTGAGCAAACCATCGTAAAGCGCTTTGAAACAATATCATATACTGACGCCATAGCCCTTCTCGAGAAATCTGGGACTAATTTTAATTTCCCAATCTCCTGGGGTTCCGATCTCCAGTCCGAACACGAACGTTTCCTCACTGAGGAGATAGTAAAAGGACCGACGATCATTTACGATTACCCAAAAGAGATCAAGGCTTTTTACATGCGTCAGAATGATGATGGACGAACGGTGAGAGCAATGGATGTGCTTATTCCCGGGATTGGTGAAATTATTGGCGGCAGCCAACGTGAAGAGCGATACGATCTACTTAATCAGGCGATTATTCAAAAAGGGTTGGATCCCGAAAAGTATTGGTGGTATCTGGACCTGAGGAGATATGGCTCGGTGCCGCATGCCGGATTCGGACTAGGGTTTGAAAGGGCGATGCTGGGAATAACCGGAATGGAAAATATTCGGGATGTCATCCCATTCCCTCGTACTCCGAAGAACGCGGATTTTTGATTATTTCTTTGACTTTAATTTGGATAATAAATAATAGTTATAGTGTCCAATAGTCTTTTGGAATCAGCAAAAGGAATATATCATGAAGATACTTGTCCTGAATTGCGGCAGCTCCTCTATAAAATTTCAATTCATCGAGATGCGTACAGAAGAGCTCATCTGCAAAGGCGCCATAGAAAAAATCGGCACAGCCAGCGCACTGCTTACCTACGAACCACATCACAGCAGTAAAATCAAGGAAGTGCACGAGATTCTGAATCACAATCAGGCGATCGAACATATCATAAACCTTCTGTTGTCTTCCAAAACGGGTGTCATTAAAGATAAAAGAGAAATAGACGGCATTGGCCATCGTGTGGTTCATGGCGGTGAAAAATTTTCAGATTCGGTTCTCATCAGCGAGGAAGTGGAGACCTGCATACGGGAGTTCTGCAAATTTGCCCCCTTGCATAATCCTCATAATTTGAAAGGCATTGAAGTCTGTAAAACAGTGCTTCCCGGTATACCGCAGATAGCGGTTTTCGATACAGCGTTCCATCACAACATGCCTGAAGAAGCCTACATATACGGCTTACCCTATGCCATTTACCGGAAATTTGGCATACGCAGATATGGATTCCACGGCACCTCGCATAAATATGTTGCGAACCGGGCAATAGAACTGCTGAAAAAACCAAAAGCCCGGACAAAGATTATAACGTGCCACCTCGGAAACGGTTCAAGTATTGCCGCAGTCAAGGGGGGAGTCTCTATCGATACTTCGATGGGTTTCACTCCGCTCGAAGGTCTTATTATGGGCACCCGCTGCGGCGATATTGATCCGGCGGTAATACCGTACCTCATGGAAAGGGAAAAGCTTTCTCTCAAGGAAATTGACAGCCTCATGAACAAACAGAGCGGTCTTCTTGGGATTTCTGAGACATCCAACGATCTGCGTGAGATCATTGAGGCAGCAAAAGATAACAGCCACCTGAGTCAGCTCGCTATTGACATTTTCTGCTACAGGATAAAAAAATACGTTGGCGCTTATATGGCCGCGCTGGGAGGACTCGACGCATTGGTTTTTACCGGTGGTATTGGTGAAAATGCTGCAATAGTTCGGGAAAAAGTATGCGAAAACATGGAATGCATAGGTATAAAAATCGATTCTATTCTGAATGGAAAGAGTGAAGAGGTTATTGGCACCGGGAAAACAAAAGTATTTGTTATAAAAACAAATGAGGAACTGACCATCGCGCGCGATGCTAGTCAGATCATAGAACAAATGCAAGATGACCAGAAGAAAGCTGATCCTGGTGAGACAGAAAACGAATTGCTAAAGCTCGATTCGAAAGATATGAGAAATCTTGTCCTGTTGTGGATCAACAATCCTACGATTTCAATGAATGATTTGAGTGTGGAATTCAAGAAGCAATCACAAAAATCAGTCAGTTCGCGCGCCATTGAATACCAGCTCAAGGCCATGAATCTGAAATAATTGAACATAGAAAGGAGCGCACCGAATGGCGCAGCAAGTTACCCAGGAACAGGCAGGATGGGCTCTCGTACGCATCTGGCTTACCGCAATGGAAAAAACAGCCCGCGATTTTCATGGTATGCGTCCAAAGAAATTCTGCATGCGTTCATATGAACACGCGACAGAAGACTATCTTCGCCTCATGGATGATGAATTCGGCATCACTATAAAAAAAGCAAAATCTATCCGTGAAGCCATTCAGAACTATATCGAATTTTCGGTCCGCGCAGGGCTATTGAAAGACGCAAGCCAAGTCGAGATAACGGAAATTAACCCAAATTCAGTTGAAATAAAAGTAATGGTATGCCCGTACATGAAAAGCTGCAAAGACCTCATGGATGAAGATGTAGGGGTTAAAGACCTTACATGTGCACGCATCGGGTGTTTCAGGGCAGCAGTGCTGATTCTGGCTAACATTGATTGCACCTATGAAACAATTTCTGTCGACCTAGTCAATGGCTGCCAGGGTATTGTTGAGAGGATTTAAAACCCATGGACCCGATGCTGCGTACCTTTACCACTCAACTTGAGGAAGGCGCCGACAGCACTTCCAGAATCAGGTCTCTCTACGCGATACGAGGATTGTGCGAAAAGAAAAAAAGTCTTCGCGGTGAAGGCATATTATTTCTCATCAAAGCGCTCAACGATAAAGAGTACGATGTGGTGCGGGCGGCAATACACGCTCTCATCAGGCTTGAAGCCGGTGAGGGTACTGTCCATATCCTAAAACCGAAAATTATCAACTCATCAGATTCCAATGTACGGTGGGCCATTGTTCAATTTCTAGATAAGCTGGGCCCCGCAGACATGCTCGACCCTCTTGTTACGCTGCTCGCAGATGAAAATTGGAATATTCGGAATGCCGCTTTATCCGCGCTCTGCGGTAAAGTAGACAAGCTTGCTCAACGAAAAGATGCCGCAGCCATTAAAGTTCTTACCAGGATTCTTGTACTGCCAAACGAGGAACTGCATCGTAAAATAATTACCACATTGAGCACTATGGATGGTCTGAGTGATGAGCTGATTAATGAATGTCTTGAATCCAGGAGCGATCAGGTACGTCTTGGTATCATAGAGGTGATTGGTATCCGGGGAAATAGAAATTTCCTTCCTCATCTTATAGCCCTTCTCGACGATCCGAATAAAGCCATCAAACACAGGACGCTTGAGACCTTTATCAAACTGCATGATCAACGGACAATCGAAGCTCTCATTACCAGTCTCGATGAACACGATGAAAAAGTTGTGGGCCTGGCAATCAAAGCGTTGGTTGAAATAGGGCAGGAAAGCACCACCCATCTTATCAAAATAATGCGCCAGCATAGAAGCAGAATCTTTCGTTCCAATGCGATCAGGTGTCTTGGAGAGTTAAAAGATAAACGCGCCATTCTCGTGCTCCTGAACAACCTTGGAAGTAATTACTATACCATACGACAGGAAGCCATCAATGCCCTCTCAAAGATCAATGAAGGGGTGAAGGATTATTTTGAGGATATCCTCGCGGTAAATCTTATTGCACCTGACCCATTTTTGCATGCGCTTGCCAGTTGCCGGATTACACGTTTACGGTTGAGGTACATCAGAGTCCTTGGCGAATTGAAGGACCCTCGCGTCATCCCTGCGCTCAAAGAGATAGAGATGAATGGGACCGACCCTGAGAATGTTGTTGCGCAAGAATCGCTTGAAAAAATATTCACCGCTGTATGGGCGCGCAGCAGTACATTGGCTATTTTAGCGGAGATTGGCGACAAATCAGCGCTTGCCCTTGTGTCTGATACATTAAAGAATGAACGCAGTAACTATGTGATACTTGAAGCGCTTCGTACCATAGATCGTCTACGCATGAGATTGAACCTGACTGTTGATAAAACCATAACAAACATGCTGTTAGATCTTGCGAAACAGGGGAATGAACTCATCCGAGCGCAAAGCATTAAAATACTCGGATATGGCGAAGTGTCGGGAAGAACCATTACTGCTCTTATGCAGGCTCTGAAAGATCCTTCGTATCAGGTACGTGCAACTGCATGCACCGCTCTTGGACAGTTACGAAAATCAACGGCGGCAAAAGCCCTCGTCGAGGCATTAGGCGATCCCTGCTGGAGCGTTCGCAGGGATGCGGAACTTGCGTTAGGAAATTTAGGACCAGCCTCCACTGCACTATTGATCCGGGCGCTGGAAAACGAAAACGAATTTATCGTAATACGAGCAGCTCGCTTATTAACAACTTTTAAAGTTCAGAAAATAGTTTCTAAACTTGAAAATATTCTGCGACATGCGCCAACCGGATCAGAGATCCCTCTTTTCTTTCCATCCTTTATCAAAACACTGAAAATCGCGTAAGGGCGTTATCGCACGCATTTGATATCAATGCGCGTGTTCTTAGCTCTGCCATCTTCTGAAACATTGCTTGCACGTGGATCGGCGCCACCGCGTCCGAGCACCGAGTATCGAGACTTGTCTACAACCAAACGGTAGTCGAAATATCGTTGGATAACTTGGGCACGTTCCTGTGTTTCTTCCATCTTTCTGGTTTTATTACCCCTGTTGTCACTGTGAACGGAAATCTCGAATTTAAGGTCAGGAAAGATCTGCAGAATATTATAAGCTGAATCAAGCTCAGCAAAAATGTTATCAGAAAACTCTTGATCGGGAACATATAGGATGCGTTTATAGAATCCGCCTGTCGGTTTGTTGACCCTTTCATCCGGGCAGCCATCATCGTCCTGAAAATTGTTGAAAATTTCCTGCGCTCCCGGACAACGATCAAGGAAATCTTTAATCCCGTCTGCATCGTTGTCGAAATCAGGAGCTCCATCCTTATCCTGAAATCCATCCATATCCTCAGGATCGTTGGGAAGCATGTCTACGGAATCCGGTACGCCATCACTATCATTGTCGGTCTCCGGGCAACCGTCCAAGTCCTCGAAGCCGTCACGGTCCTCAGGAACGTTGATGCATAGGTCCTGGCTGTCAGGTATATAATCGCCATCGTTATCCGGGTCAGGAACACCGTCGGAATCTTTGTAACCGTCAAAATCCTCAGGCATATCTCTATATTTGTTCTCAGGTTCATTAATATCACTTATACCATCCAGGTCATTGTCCGGATCAGGACACCCATCAGAATCCTTGAAGTTGTCCACATCCTCTGGATCTTCAGGACACGTATCTTCATCATTGGGTATGCCATCACCGTCTTTATCACCCCAGTTCCCATTAAGAGCGCCATAGGGTCCTTGGTCCTTGAACGAACGGTCTTTGGTAAGCTTTTCCGTAACAATCGTAACTTTTCCCGGATTAATAAAAATGGTCTTTTCAAAAGGTTTGTAATTATTGCTCTCAATCTTGACAACAGCCCTTCCAGGACTCAGATTCCCCACAGTTATCGGCGCACGGCCCCAGTATATTTTATTGATGTACACAAAGCTTTCCCCGGCGTTGCATGATACTAAAACACTGCCAAACAATTCTCGGAGAAAAACAGATGCGCCGATCTTTTCACCGTTAACAACACCTATGCCGATTTCCTGTTGCTGAAATCCATTTTTTTCTATTCGCACTCGGTATTTACCCTCGTTTAGATCACTCAGCACAAGCCCGCCTTCCGAAGTAATTCCGACACAACTTGACCCGATATATACTGCCGCCCCATAGGGATTTGTCTTAATCGTCACTATTCCTTTTTTAACAGGTAAAAAAACGTTGATGGCGTTGGTCTGGCTGCTGGGAATTATTTCTATTGTTCCAGTTATCGTTTCATGTTTTGGCGCGATAATAACATAGTCTTGCTTACCCGCAGGCAACTTCAAACCCTTGATTGGGAGCTGGTCGACAAACGAGGTTCCTATATAGAAAAGGCCTCCTTCGGTATTGGTTGTCACATCCAGCATGCCATATTTCCGATCAGGCTGAAAATTAAAGGATGCATTGGCCCTCTGAGCACGTGCATACAGGGGATCGCCGAGTAGGGATGGGTCTGGGCTTATTTCCTGCGCCAAACCTGCGTTAAAAAAGAAGCTAAAAAGAATTAATCCTGCGGGAAGACAAAATTGTCTAGAATTCATAGAGAACCTCATTTTGAATTCGGCGTAAGACCTTGTGAAACATAAAGTTAAAAATTATATTATTATGATTAATAAATATATTTTTTAACTGTCTTCATTCAAGGAGAAAAAATGCCTACATATGAATATTCATGCAATACCTGTCGAAAAACATTTGAAGTTTGGCAAAAAATTTCAGAGGAACCTTTGAAAACATGCATTTTTAAGGGATGTACCGGTACGGTAACGCGTTCTGTCGGCGGTGGGGCTGGGCTTATTTTCAAAGGTAGCGGGTTTTATATTAATGATTATAAGAAAAAAGGGGAGCATAAGAACGCCGAGCCGGCAAAGAAAGAAAGCATTCCTGCGTCTCCATCTGAAAAAATAAAATAATGATGCTCCTTACCTTCGCCTGTCCAGCTTGCTCACAGAAAAACAATATTCAACTGCACAAAAAGTTCACTACTATTCTTCTCAACTGTCCGGAATGCCATGCCCTTTTGTTGCATCATAACTCCCGAACAATCCATATTTCTAGCACACATGCTGATCACAAGAAAGGAAAAGGCGGCCTTTTCCTAGATCTTTTCTCTATTCTTGAAAAGCTGCATGGGGAAAAAAAGATAAAAGGAATAGAGATATTTTCGCCTCTAGTCCTTAAAAGAAAAACATTGAAAATTAAATGTGAAACGCCAAATGCGTCCGGAAAAAGTTGCAGAATCCTGCCAGTTTCAGCTGACGATATTTTGAACTTGATCATTGATCTCAATACAACAGGTTCCGTCAACGATTTTCTTGATAGGCAGTGATGACCAATGCAATGGAAAACTTGTCGGCAATTATGGGTAAATTAATGTATTTTATGGTAAGAAGGCTATGGCTCATCGATTAATAATTAAAATAACGTCAATCGCTGCAGTTGCGGCGTTCTTGTTATTGCTGTTATTCTCGATATTTCTTGACCTGTTTAACCTTTTTACACCAATTCATCTCATAATACTCTCTATCGTTGTTGCCGGCGGCGTAGCCGGGGTAACATACCTGGCAATATTCCTGATAACCTCATCAAAAGATGATCTTACGGAAAAATCTATTTTGGATAGTTCCCTTACGGGCATATTCATTGGAACACCCAAATTTAGTATGGGAAGCATGCTGTATGTTAACCAAGCCATGGCCGATCTATTTGGGACAACGGTCGAATTACTGCTCTGCGATGAATTCTTGCCTGAAAGGTATTGGGGACACGAATACCAACGCCCGGAATTCATTCAAATGGTCAAAAAAAAGAAGACGATTAACAGCCTTGAAATAAAATTTCGTAATGAGCAGGGCGAGTTCTGGTGGGGGCGCATGTCGTGTAAATTTATAGACGCAACCACTGGCACAAGAATTCAAGGAACACTTATTGACATAACAGAGAAAAAGAAATTTGAAGAAATTCTTACCAACTATAATGAAACATTACAGCAGGAGATATCGAAAAGAACAAAAGAAAGAGATGAAATTCAGAGGGTTTCCATACTAGGGCTTTCAAAAATAACCGAATATCGGGATCCCGAAACAGGTAACCATGTACTCCGCATGGCGCATTATTCTAAGATTATCGCACGAATACTGACCCATCATCCTAAATACAAAGGTTATATAACCGACTTATATGTAGACGAAATTTTCATTTCTGCTCCATTGCACGATATCGGAAAAGTCGGAATCGAAGACAAAATATTAAAAAAGCCGGGGAAACTCACAAACGAAGAATTTGAGATTATGAAATTTCATACAATCTATGGTGGTGATACTTTAAAAGATATTGAAAGGCAGCTTTCCTTTCAATCATTTCTGACCCTAGGTAAAGAAATTGCGTATAATCATCATCAGAAATGGGATGGAACTGGATATCCAAACTATTCACCAGAACGATTGCCGACACTTGGTATTGATGGGCATAAGGCATTGAGCGGGGAGGAGATACCTCTTTCTGCCCGTATTGTTGCCCTTGCGGACGTTTATGACGCCCTTACATCGAAAAGATGCTACCGGAAAGACGCCATGTCTCACGAAATGGCCAAAGAACTCATTTTAAATGAAGCAGGAAAACATTTTGACCCTGATATTATTGATGCCTTTATTTCCTCAGAAAAACAATTTATCGAAATTCTTAGCAGATTTAAAGATTAAATTAGTGTTTTGACCGTAATAAATTTATTATTTTGAGAAGTCTTGGTCCCATCGTCTAACGGTTAGGACATGGCCCTCTCAAGGCTAAAATAGGGGTTCGATTCCCCTTGGGACTATAAAAAAGGGATACTGCATTAAATGCTGCAGATCCCTTTTTTGTTAAATGAAGATTCAACCATAGTGATGTTTACATAATATATATTATGCGTCATTTATTGTTATATTTTTATCTATGATCGTATTGTTTTTTATGTAATATGGAGTTTCCCCTTGATTGATTATTTCCACCTTGCCTCGAATACAAATATTTCGCCCGAATCTTACATCTCCAGATATTTTCAGTTTTTCACATTGGACCAATGAAGGCACTCCGTTTTCAAATCGTTTTAAAAAATCTTCTATTTGGCCAAAATACTTTTCATCCAATTGAGCCATAATTGTCTCATGACTTCTTTCAGGGTTTTTTATAATATCAAATTCATTGGTTAATTTAAAATAGTCTGATAAAAGAATAAGTAACTCATCACATTTTTTTACTGGAACAAACCGCTTTCTGGACACTTTCACGGTGGCTGAATCTTCAAACACTGCTATTGCCGCACCCATTGCCGTTTCTATTTGAAACACTTTTGCTGTGGTTTTATCTTTCGGGTTCACTGTTTTGGTATTTCTTATCAGGGGTAGTCCTAAAATATTCCCTTTCTTTTTTAATATGTCATTGAGTTTTTTCAGGTTTATCCAGAGATTATTGGCGTTAAAATAGTGATGCGTATTTGTATCAATATACATATCAATTTCGTCAGAAGGACATTGCGCTGTTTCCCATAAAATAAGCTTTCCTGATTTTGTTTTTACCGGAAATCCGCCTTTTTTATCCATTTCAGTCCGGTCTGCCACCTCCATCATAAAAGAAACATTTTTTTTGGCAAAATATCCGAGAATGCAAGTATCTAAAACAGCCCCTAAATTATCAGCGTTTGATAGCATCGCATACTGGAATCCTCTGCGAAGCAGACGTTCTAGTATGCCAGAGGTAACCAAAGCGCTATATATATCTCCATGACCTGGTGGGTTCCACTCTAATCTGGGGTTCTCAGGATATCGGGCGGGTTCTAGGGTTTCCTGTAAGACTTTTGGATATTTGTGCTGAAGGAACCTTACAGGAATGTCATGAATCTGGATCCCAGGATATTTTTTCAGGTGTTCGATAGTATCTGTATCCGTATTAAAGCTGTTCATGAGGATAATAGGAATCTCAACCCCATATTTTTCCCTCAAAAAGAATGTTTTTTTAATAGATATATCTAAAAAAGAAAAGCCATCTTTAACAACAATTAAAGATTTAGCCTTATCCAACCCCATAGAAGTACCCAGGCCCCCATTCAGTTTTATTACGGCAGTTTTTCCCAGTACTGAAGCCCCTTCTTTATCATATGTCTGAAGTTCCTGATCAGCTGAAGGCACGTCAGAAGGTACCAACGGCAGAATGTCTTTGGAATAAATATATCCCGTCTCCCCTTTTGCTAGTTTTAGATAATAATATTTGAATGTATCTAAAACCAGTTGCGGAAGTTTCTCAGACCTCATTTTCTCCTCAAATAGTGTAAATTTACCTATAATCTCTTTTGTCGTACACATTACGTTTCTCTCCTCCTTATTACTTTCCATGTTCCTGAAGTCTTTTATAGAAGCAGATTATTCCACGATAGATCGATTCAGCAGCGGTCGATATTGTTTTCTGGTTTAATGGTTCATTCGAATTAAGCGGGATTAAGGAAACACTCAGCGCTGTGCATTGCGTTTGTTGGAGGACGTAATTGACAATTTTATCAATACGGCATGGGCTTCCCGTATCCATGGACTCAGAAATGCAATCGGCAGCAAGTCCACCGAATCTGCTATTGGGATAATATCCAATATAGGGCTTATTAACAACACTATCCGCTTTCACCTGAATATATAAGTCTGCGGGCGGCTGTTCTGCCTTTCGGATGCGTTCTTGGACGTATATCGAATGGTCACCACTGCGAGTTAGCACAGGCTCCGCTCCTGCCTGTTTAAGCAGGACCTTGAGCCTGTTCGCTATTTCCCGGGTAATATCAGACGCCCGTATTCCAGTGCGTGTCAAACCTCCGGGTTCCACTCCTCCAAATTCAGGATCGATTACGATTCTTTTGCCATGGAGCACACCGTTTTCATACGGATGAAGCGATAAATGATTGATGATATCTTTGCGCAAGATAGAAGTAGTATCCATATATCCATCTGCGTGAACAAGTGCATATAAGACAGAATCATGCGAACTAATAGCAAAAAAACTATTTTCATCACTGGTACAAAGCGACTCTCCGATCGCAATAGTAACATTTTGAGGATTCCTAGTGTTACTATAAACGAACCCCTGAAAAGGACGATCAAGGGAATCATCGACCCCAATTTCAATTGAATTGTACAGCTTCCCACAGCTGATTTTAATCTGGTTTTTTTTACCATAAGGCAGATACAATGTTGCGGTACCATCTGAGGTTGATGCGCTTGTCCCTGAACTTGCCTGAATGAGTGTGCTGTCACGGACTGGCAGACCGAATGAGTCCGTAACTGATACACGTATCACCGCGAGCGCCCCCTCATGACCATTTGGCTGTCGGCAAAAGAGTTGTATCGATGCAGGACTACGGTCAATAATAAATCTTTTTATGGACCTGGTAGAAACATTGCCATTGCTATTTGCGGCCACAAATTCAATGCAGTGCATGCCATTTTTCAGAGGGAAAGGAATAGATGCGGTAAACATGGCTTGATTTAGCCGACCAGCCAGCACGCTGCCATCGAGGGTCAGGAAGGTCAAAACGGTGTCAATTGGAATTCTGCTTTGTATAGTTGCGATTGCCAATGACCGGACAGAATCATAAGTTAAGCTCATTATCCGGGGAATGTCTTTAATGCTCCATTCAACAATTCCCCTGAAATACGCCTCTGCTTCAAGATCGAGAGCCTCTTCTGTATTGAGCAGACGCTCCATTTCCGGATTGGATAAATAGCTTGGTTCACCAAGCACTGCGGCAGTGTGGACGTTCCGAAGAACAAAATAATTGCCTTCCATGAGGCGCCCGGTACCAAGTCCGAGATATTTTGAAAAGCTGTGCGTCAGCGAAAGCGCAGCGTCGAAAGATGGGCCAGTATCATCAAGCTTGTAGAATATCTTCGCGATATTGAGCTGCCTATCACCTTTCTCGTCAGCATTATGGTGGATGGAAATGAACAAATCCGGATCCAGGGAATCGCACATTATGGTTCTACGCAACAGGTCTTCGCGTGGATGCATACCTGGCTGCGGAAGAAAATCGATATCTTTATCACGTGTAAGATAGGTCTTTGCCCCTACCCTATCGAGTTTTACCTTTAACAATTGCGCTACTTTCAGGTTAATATCTTTCTCTTTGAGACCGGATCTTCCAACTGCGCCGGTGAACGCTCCTCCGTGTCCGGGATCAATGACAACAGACAATTCTTTCAAATATGTGGAAATTGTATCCGGAAAAGGAGGAAACGCTATCGGTTGGTACCATGCGTTATCGTGCGTTGCCGTGCAGGATAGGCAATACAAAATTCCCCACACAGCCAATAAAACGCAAAAAGCGCGGCATGCAAAGCGTCTCAATTACCGAAGCTCCAATCAAAGCCCCATCGGATAAGCGGGCCAGGCAAATAATAACCCGGTTGATACGAGATGACCTGGTTGCTTATATTTTCCAATCGGCTGAAGAAGGTGAACATCTTTATACGAAACTCCAATTCCAAATTGAATGACAGGAAACGTCCCCGCTTAGATAAATTATTGTTATTCTCATTATAAAAATCAATACAATAAATATCAGGTCTCCCGATTGTATAAAGGCCCAAACGGCCACGCATCTTGCCTTCAGAAAATACCTTTGACGCCCTGAAAACATTCCTGAAATAGAACGAATTATTTGATTTAAGGCCATATTTAAAATATGACAGGTTTTCCTGTACGAAAACTAAGGAAGCCTGATCAGAAAAGGTATTCCCCGAATATCCGAGAGTTACCGTATGCCCGATCTGTGAAATAAATGATAAGGAATGCGATGAAAAAAACCAAGCTGGTCCAAGACTATCATCGGAGAATGGTTGCAGGATAGCCGGAGACTTTGTAAACACATCAGATATCCTGTATAATACGTCTATTCGACCTGTCCGATACCCAAGACCACACGATAACGTGTATGCCTTTGTCGAAGCGAATGTAACTGGTTGTTGCGGCAAATGGCGAATCTTCGGATTGGTAAAATACATTGAACTAAAATAAAGGTATCTCCTGTCGCATCCATAGTCTGCATCGAAAGTAAAACCTTTTGGGAGATATAGGCGCATGTCCAGAGATGGGGAAAAAAGCACCCTATTATTTATCAGAGTAGCCGAAGCGTATCTACTGTCACGGCGTACCGTATTTTTCATGTTAATAACGCCGGGGATTTTCCCAACACTAGGAGTGAGAGAAGCGGTCATCTCGAGAGCATCATTATGCACACGCGGAGCATTCTCACAATTATAGAACTCGTTCATTCGGGATTCGTACTTCATTGATCCCTTGATAATATCCTGATTGTAGTTAATGAGAAGATACCCCCCATAGGCATTGATCCCCTGCCGCCCAGAGGAAGTATCCATTTCATTCTCGTTATAAGGATCTTTGACAAGAGTAATCCGTGATATCTCGGAGAATCCTTGTCCCGAAAAAGTAAAATCACCGATTGAATGACTCTGGACATCAAGACGTAACTTGTCCGAGGCGTGCCATGATCCAAAGTTCAAATACGCTCCATTCTGGAGAAGATTGTCCCGATAATCATCTTGATAATCACGTGAATACTGATATCCAACGCCCACGCTAACACCGGGTAATGCTATTGTATGCAACTTGATTGTCCAATTTCTGTTAAAACTCTCAAATGCATATCCATCTGACACATATAACGAATCAGGACGACCGAGAAACGCTCTGTAGATATCAACAATCTGACCAGGCTGACTGTACTGGTAGGGAGCGCCCTGGTTATGAACCATCCCAAGGCCTTCCAGCATATAACTTTTTTCCATTGATAGATACATTCCAGTCTGCGCACCTATCCTGCGTTGAAAATTGAAATGAAGTACGTTTAGATCAAATGGCCCTGTTTCATAATAAAAATGAGACTGAGGATCAGATATGAATGAATTTGCTGTAAATATCTTAACACAGATCTTTCCGCCAAACAGTCCACTTCCGCCACTATGTACTTCAATCCGTTCTATATCGTTGATGGATATGTTGTTCAAATATACTCTATCTGCATTGGGCATTGAAACCGAGGCTCCATCGATTTCAAGGATAACCTGGGCTTCTTCGCGGTAGGTTTGAGTCGTGAGTGTTTTAAGATCAGCTAAAGTGCTTGCAAATCCATTCCGTTCAACCATTAAACCCGGAACATTTTCGAGAATATCATATAAATTTATCGCATGCATTTCACGTATGTGTTCACGGGTTATTATATAGGTAGAACCAATTCTCTCAAATAATTCCGAATATCCGGAATGAAACATGAGAAGTATGAAAATAATCTTTAGAGAATGACGTTTCATGCGTACAACCACTAGTGGGAAGAGGCTCTGACTATCGCGTCTGCGAGCTCCACAGCGCGCAATCCATTGCTACCGTCTACTGTGATTGGAGCTTTATTGGAGATCGTCTCTAAAAAAGATTGCAATTCATTCCTTAAGGGATTTTCTAATCCAGATTGACTGTCTAAATCAACCTCCTTATGTTTTCCCTGGAAAATACCGCAATATTTTCTGATCCTGCTATCGGATATCCGACTGGCCTCTATAGTGACCGTTAGACCAGCAGAATAGGTTAAATGCGCAATACAAGAATCTAAAAACAGTGATTTCTCACGAACGCCGGAAGCGGTTATTGCACATGGACTTTCGTTTAGAACAGAATTTAATATATCCAGGTCGTGGATCATGAGATCATGGACAACTGAAACGTCAGTTCCTCTAGGCGAAAAGGGTGATATTCTGGTAATAATCACGATTGCGTCACGCAAAGGTTCATTGAAAAAATTATATAAAACAGAATTGTACCGTTCAATATGCCCAACCTGAATCTTAACGCTTCCAGCTTCCGCCCTCTGAAGAAGATGGCGGGCTTCAGCGGCGTTTGCGGTCATCGGTTTCTCTATAAAAAGATGCTTGCCCGCATCAATGACCTTTTCAGCAACCCCTGCATGTGACGCAGCATTTACCGCAACGATAACAGCATCAACCGCATGGAATAACCGATGACAGTCATCATAGAATGTGAGACCATATTTTCCGGCAACACTCTGCCCCTGTTGTACGTCGATATCGTTAATTCCAATAATATCGCAATAATCATGAAGCGCAAGCAGATTCTGGATATGGTATCTGCCAAAATGCCCTGAACCGACTAAACCGATTTTTACTTTCGTCATTCACATTCCTAATAAGTCCCGGACAACAGGCAGCATATATGTATTGGACAGATCTTCATTCTTCAACACCTCGACAAGCATGTCAATCTTCTGATCAAGAGGAAGGGGTTTGTTAATCACGAGTGTTCGTTTACCCTTAAAAAGATACAAACCACCTTTGCTTCCATCAAGCATATCTTCCGTTACTTCAATATGCAAGGATTGAGCGAGTGTAACGAGGTGATCATAAATTCCCGTGCTGTTCTGGAACATAATTGCTATCCGATTAAAACACTGGAGATAAGTACATGTGGTCCGCCGTCGCTCACCGGAAGCGGAGACTGCCCTTCTTTTCCGCACCCTCCCATACCTCCGAAAAGGGTCACATCGTTTCCCAATGCGGTAATATTCTTCAGCGTTTCAAATAGGTTGCCTGTCAGAATTACGTCGCGCAAGAGTTCACAACGTTTACCATTTTTAACCCGGTAGGCATACTCTGCTGAGAAAGTGAATTGTTCTAGGTCCGTGTTTCCTCCAAGCATACCCACCGCATAGATGCCATCATCCATTCGTAAGACTAGATCATCAAACCGGTGATCTCCAGGTTCGATATAGGTGCATGACATGCGAACAATTGGTTTGAATCGATTGCTGATGGCCCGCGCATTGCCGGAAAGGGGCTCACCCATTTTTGAAGCGGTTTCCATGGAATGCAAATGTCCCGAAAGCGACCCTTCCCGTATGAGATAGTTTTCTCTACTTTTTACTCCTTCATCGTCATACGCATATCCTCCGCATTCAGCCAGCAAGTCTCCCCGGTCGACAATATTGAGAAATGAAGGTCCAAAGGGTACGCCAATCTTCATTTTGTTCGCAATATGAGGATTTTCGTAAATAAAATCAGCCTCACTCATATGTCCAAACGCTTCGTGAGCGAATACCCCTGCAAGTTTGGGATCAAGGAGAACGGCATGACGGCCACCCGGTATTTTTCTGGCACCCAAAAGATCTATGGCACGTTGTTTTATTTCCTCAGCTTTTGATTCGAGTCCAAGAACGTTAGAGAAACCACGATGATCTCCCGTTGAATGATAGGCGCGCTGTACATTCATGCCATCGCGCGCCATTGCAGAAAAAGTGATGCCGGAAAAAAACTGGGACTGTTCTATTCTTATCCCGAATGAGGACGCATAATAAACATGCCGCATTCTATCGAGATAGGAAACACGGGACGTCACAATACGTGGATGCGCCAGAAGTATTGAATTATAGGAGGACGCTATACCGATCTTATCGTCCAAAGAAACGCTATCTGGACAGGGTTCAGGACAGTGTATATAGCGGTCTGCAACTGGTTCTGGAGGTTGTAGACGCGTTGTTCCGGTTCCCGTATAGGCGGCCTGTCTGACAGCCTCATCGACTGCCCTCGGAAGATCCTTTAGGAGGGTAAAAGAGGAAAATCCCCATCCGCCACGGTGACACGCCCTGACACATCCTCCTGATGTTTCTGTATGACCGGCTTCTTCTAGCTCTTGTCCCTGAAAGGTACAATAAGTTTTAGAGACTTCCTCGAGACGTATCTCAAGAAAATCAGAAGGCGAATTCCTTGTGAATCGGTGAATTTCTTCGATCATCGGATACCAATGGCGGAACGCACCTCACCCATGGTTTGTCGGGCCATTTCCCTGCATTGATTGGCCCCTGACTCAAGATGCCCAACCACATCTTCTGTATGTGAGACTATCGCATTATACCGTTCACGTATTGGGTTCAGCTCGGCCGACATGTGTGCGGCCAATTTGGTTTTGCAATCTATACAGCCTATGCCGGCATTCCGGCATTCCTTGTTGATTTCATCTACTGTTTCGCTGCCGGAAAAATATTTGTGCAACGTAAAAAGATTACACACGTCAGGATTGCCAGTGTCGGACCTTCGTTTTCTGTTTACATCAGTTACCGCGGTTTTTAATTTCTGGTGGATTATTTCAGGCGTATCAGTAAGCGCGATAGTGTTGCCGAGACTTTTGCTCATCTTAGCCTGTCCATCAAGACCCATAATTCTAGCCCCGGCAGATACCTTTTCAAGAGGTTCAGGAAAAATTGGACCAAAACGCGTGTTAAATTTACGCGCTATTTCCCGTGAGAGTTCGATATGCTGGATTTGATCCTCTCCAACCGGCACCACTTCAGCTTTATAGATCAAAATATCCGCGGCTTGAAGAACAGGATATGTAAAGAGACCGACATTAATATTTTCAGCATGTTGTTTTGATTTTTCCTTGTACTGGATCATGCGTTCTAGGTGTCCCATCTGAATGACGGTACTGAGCACCCAGCACAATTCCGTATGTTCTGGAACGTGTGATTGAACAAATATTTTACATTCTTCAGGTTTCAGACCAACAGCCATGAGCATTGCCGCTGTATGGAGTATACGCGACCGGAAACCTGCGGTATCGTAAGGAATGGTAATCGCATGATAGTCGACAACGCAAAAGATGGAATCGTATTGCCTAGCCATTGCCACCCAATTCTTCAATGCACCAAGATAATTACCTATATGGATATCTCCACTCGGTTGGATTCCGCTGAAAAGGCGCTTCTTCATGTATTCTGTTCCTAACGCAGTTTTGTAAGGTATTCTTGACAAACAGATGTCCACCAACTCTGGGGGGTTTTCTGTATATACATTGTGAAACATTGCGCAGCCTCTTTGCGCATGTGTTTTTTCATATACACAATACCAAGATTATACAGGGCGTCGAGAAAATCGGGCTGCAGAGTCAGCGCTTGTTTCATATTTTCAATTGCCGCATCATAGGCTTCGTAATAACCGTCAATAATTCCCATGCCATAAAAATGTTCCGCTGACCCCTGACCGCTTTTAACGTGCGTTTGCAATTGTTGTTTGAGATCCACAAAGGCTTCCTGTGACATGGCCACAGGGTCATATTCAAGAGGCATCTTTATTTCGTATCTGACTGGAGATATTTCCCTGTTGAAAAATACCCGGGTATCTTTGGGGAGTACTTTGTAGCCACGGGTTTCCTGGCTCATATAAACGACATAGTCTTTCGAAAACTTTTCCTTTAGACGCAGATGTGATTTGATCCCCTTGTTTTCCTCAATTTTATTATACTCCATCAACAGGACTTTATCCTCGTCGGCATCGAGCTTGTATTCAATAACTCCATAAAAGATAGACTCGTCTAGCTTTCCATATGAAAGTGAAGGAATAATAATTGCGTTGTTTTTCCAGTCGTAGAGTGATTTTCCATAGCCAGGCACAATGACAAAATTTGGCATGCCCATGTATTTGACCCTTTCATTCTTAAAAACTTTTGGGTCAAACTCGCTAATTTTCTCTAACACTGTTTTAACTGACATTTTTGTCGCCGGTACAGATATGAGCGCGGTTACCGAGAGAGACATGGCGTGCACACGTTTACTCGACAATGTCACTAATTCCCTGAGATAATCGATAATTTCATTGATCCGCGCCTCAATCTCCTGAGGAGAAAAGTTTGCTGATTCAGCATTTATTTTCTCCAGATTTACATCCATTTTCCTCTTTGCGATTTCCAGCTCAATTACTTCCCCGGTCAATACTGTGATCGAATCCCCGAACCCCTGCATCTCTTTCACAGATTCAAAATCCATAGTTTCATTTAACAGATTTGAAAACGCGGTCTTTAGCTTCTGCTGTTCGGTGTTCTTCTGGACGAGTTCGCGTTTCGCGCTTATATCAAGGAATTTCCCTCCTGCAATCTCTTTCTGGGCCACGGAAATATCGTAAAAAAGCTGTTCGGCATTCTCGATCTGATAAAATCTATCCATGACCGCAAGGGGATTCGCATACATTCTTCCCTTGCCGGAAAGACCGTCGAGTTTTGAAGAAAAAAACGATCGTCTCTCGTTCTGAAATTCCTTTATTTCGTCCCATTTACGATATATCTGAGAGTCAAGCAACTTAATCTCCTGGCGTAACTCATCCTTTTTATCAAAGCTCAGAGCGCGTTGATATTCCCGCGCAAGCCACTCGCTGAATGTATAAATATTCTTATCTGGTACGGATTTATTTTCAGCAATAAAGGATTCCGCCTGCTTTCTGCCACCGTCTATAAGGTCAAAATCAAGTATCCCGCAATCAAAAAGAAGCGCGTGTGCGGAAAGATCGAGCCGGGACGCCTTTCCCGCACCTGCTGATTCACGAACTAATTTATAAATCGCATCCCAGTACATCCGGTTGACTTCAGTCTGAATACGTTGGTCAGCAGGATTCTGCCGGAATTTCAGAAGAGTTGACTTACTTGATTTATCAATATACATTGTTTGCCTTTAGTAATATAAATATAATTAATTATCTAGTACTGTTTTAAACATTTTTTATGCGAAGGAAAACGTGCTTTTAAAACCTATATTCAAATTATTTCATTGCGATGATTATGTTTGAATATTTGTACGTACTTTCCATGTATATGACTTTACATTCAAACTTGGTGATAACTATTTTTATTCCCATATGCCAAACGATAAAATGTTTAAATCCCCCGAAAGCAGCTACTTCCAGTTTAATTTTAAACCAAATAAAAATCTGTCTCTAAAAAAAACTATCGTTTTTTCAGCCATAATTGCGACTTCATTATTTGCATTAGTATCCATCATTATTGTATTGCTATTCAATGGCATAAAGAACGAGCTTCCGTCGATATCTCAACTTGAAAATATTCAGCCAAACCTCATTACCAAAGTGTATTCCGCAGATAACACTCTTCTGAAAGAGTTCTACACTGAGCGCCGGATATGGCGCTCACTTGAAGATATGCCTCTTCATGTATACAATGCAATTATTGCGATCGAAGATAATCGATTCTGGTATCACTGGGGTCTAGACGTATATACTGTTCCCGATATTTTAAAGGGAGTGTTTCTTAAAGGAAACATCCGTGGAGGAAGCACCCTTTCAATGCAGCTGGCACGCAATCTTTATTCTACTATTGGACGTGAAAGAACCTTAAAAAGAAAAATTAAGGAGCTCATGACCGCAGTTCAAATCGAAAAAACATATACAAAAAAAGATATCCTTGAATTTTATATGAACCAGATGTATATGGGCGCCGGAACCTATGGCTTCCAAGCAGCGGCTCAGAAATACTTTGGGAAAAATTCACTTTGCGACATAACCATTTCCGAAGCTGCGGCTCTCGCGGCCATAGTTCAAAGACCTGAATACTTCAGGCCAGATCTATATCAAGAAAACACTGAAAAACGTAAAAATATTGTGTTACGCGCCATGCTTAATGGAGGTTATATTTCCCAGGCAGAGTACGAAAATGAGGCGTCATCTTCCCTTGTCGTGGTCGAGTTGGCGGAAAAGGCTGGAAAAGCCCCCTATTATGTGGAAATGGTACGCCAATACCTGGAAAAAAAATATGGGGCAAAGACCCTATACAACAGCGGATTCTCCGTTCATACTACCCTTAATAATCTATACCAAGAGAAAGCTGAGAATATCTGTACAGATTGGGTCGACAGTCTTCAGATATCACTGAATAATAAATTTATCCGCGAGCTTGAACTTGAAAAACGCTACAAGATGACTACTATGACCATTCTGGAACATCTTGATTCTATTGTCAAACAATGCGATACACTTTTCAGAAATAAGTACTCCTCCTCGGAAATGGTACAAGATTCTACTGGAGTCATGGTCAGGAAAATAATAAGGCCAGCACTTCACGATTCACTCAAGTATAGAAAAGTCCAGATAGCGTTTTGCGTATTGGATAATAAAACCGGCGCGATCCAATCGCTTATCGGAGGGTACAATTTTGAAAAAAGCAAATTTAACAGAGTCGTTCAGGCTTTCCGGCAGCCGGGATCGGCCTTTAAGCCGTTTATCTATACTGCCGCCATGGATAACGGGTATACTCCCGCATCGGTCATGCTAGACCAAGCTTTCTCTATATATGATCCGATCCAAGGAGAATGGCGGCCAGAAAATTATACCCGAGAATTCAATGGGCCTACGACTTTACGGCGAGCCCTATATTTATCTATTAATACGATTGCCATCAAACTTCAACAGAAAGTCGGGACCGCTACGGTTATCAACTATGCTGTGAATATGGGCCTAAATAAAAGCCACCTTTCCCCTGTTCCATCTCTTGCCATAGGGTCCTGCGAGGTCATCCCGCTCAAACTGTTTTCCGCGTACAGCGCATTTGCGAACAATGGTGTAAGGGCAGAACCCTATTTCATCGAAGATATTTTTGACCGGGAGGGCAATGTCGTAGAAACCCATCGTCCGATTTCCCATACAGTACTCGATCCCAAAACGGCTTATATCATGTCATCAATGCTCCGTTCGGTTATTACAAATGGCACTGCCTATGCTGCGTCGGCTAAGGGCGTAACCTGGCCCGCAGGTGGTAAAACAGGCACGACTAATGAATATACTGACGCATGGTTTATCGGCTTTACTCCTATTATGACCTGCGGGGTTTGGATCGGTATTGATGAGAAACGCTCGCTAGGGCAAGGGAAGACCGGTTCGAGTGCTGCCCTGCCTGCTTGGACTGAATTCATGTTGTATGCATATGATTCTCTGAAAATACCGACCATTGATTTTGAAAAGCCCATGGGCATTATTACTCAGAATATCTGCAAAGAATCTCATATGCTTGCGAAAGACGATTGCGACAGTACCTATAACGAAGTATTTGTTATAGGTACCGAACCCGATATTTGTACCATTGACCATAGAGTGCAACGTACCTTTGATAAGAACAATATTGATCCCTTTGGGATTTATAAGAGAAAAAATGAAGAGAAGCCAACTGACGAACCAGAGGGAGATAAGAAAAAAAAAGGGACTAATATATACATGATGTAACCCAATGACATTTCATTTGTTCCAGAAAAGATCAAATTACTATATTTGCTTTTCTATTTTCTCTATCATGCGGAGGTATAAGTGAAAGAATATCCTACAGACCAGATTAGAAATGTATGCCTTATCGGTCACGGGCTTTCGGGCAAGACTAGTCTTGCCGAAGCAATGCTTTTTCAGGCAAAAGCCATTGCGAAACAGGGATCCGTTGACAACGGAAACTCTGTAATGGATTGGGATCAGTTTGAAATTGAGCGCAAGAATTCGATTAACCTATCCGTTGCCGGCATCGCGCTTAAAAATGGCAAAATTAATCTTGTAGACACCCCTGGGTTTCCTGATTTCATCGGCGATGTCATAAGCGGTTTGGCAGTAACCGAAACGGTAATTTCTGTTGTGTGTGCCGCTTCGGGAATCCAAGTTCAGACGCTTCAAACTTGGCAGCGTTCAGAGCATTCGGGTAATGCGCGACTTGTCTTCATCAATAAACTTGATAGGGAAAACTCAAACTATCAAAAGGTTTTCGAGGAATTGAAGGCCAAGTTTGGCGCTGATAAAATTATCCCAATTACAATCCCGATCGGCGCTGAGATAAATTTTAAAGGTGTTGTTGATCTGATCAGCATGAAGGCATATACTGAAGACAAAACAGTTGAGATACCGGCGGATCTTAAGGATGAGGCTACATCGCTACGGTCTGCTGTTATGGAAAACATTGCCGGGACCGATGAAAGTCTTATGAATAAATACCTGGAATCAGGAGAACTTTCTTCAGAAGAAATACTGAAAGGGATCAGCCTTGGTCTCAAGGAAAATACTATTATCCCCGTACTGTGCGGTTGCGCTACAAAGAATATCGGGATCCAACAATTACTCGATCTTATCATCAGTGCAGCGCCACAGCCTAAGGTGAAAAATTCCGGAACGCCATCAGCTCTTATTTTCAAAACAATTAATGATCCCTTTATAGGAAAGCTTTCCTATTTCAAGGTTTTTGATGGGTCAATTCTCTCCGACACATCACTTCCAAACAGCAGAACCGGGGAAAATGAAAAAGGAAAAATAGCTCACATCTTTGGAAAAAAACTCGAAGACATCACCCAGGCCGTATCCGGAGATATTGCCACTTTTGTTAAAATCAATGCACCCAAGGCAGGGGATTCAATCGGCAGCGCGTGTGACATCACCCTTCCCTATCCAAAACCATGCCACGCAGTGGCCATTGAGGTCGAAGTAAAAGGTACTGAAGATAAGATGGCCAATGGACTTTCAAAAATCGTTGAAGATGACCCGATCATGCATATTCGTAGAGATCCTGAAACTAAACAGACTATCTTCTATGGTGTTGGGGACACCCAAACCTCATTAGTTCTAAAAAAACTGGACCGTGAATTTAAAGTAAAGGTAAAAGAAGTCGAACTGATAGTTCCGTACCGTGAAACAATTCAGCGAAAAGCCCATGGGGATTATAAGCATAAGAAGCAGACAGGAGGCGCTGGCCAATTCGCCCATGTCATTTTAGATATTGAGCCAATGAAACGGGGTGAGAAATACGAATTCCTCAATAAAGTTGTCGGGGGCAACATTCCGAAACAGTTTATACCTGCGGTTGAAAAGGGTGTGATTGCTGCTATGGAACATGGGGCTCTTGCTGGTTTCCCTGTGGTCGATATCCGTACACTGGTCCTGGACGGCAAGTACCATCCAGTAGACTCAAATGAAATGGCCTTTCGGACAGCTGGGAGAGGCGCATTCCAGGAAGCCCAGAAACAGGCCAGCCCGATTCTTCTTGAACCCATATACGAGCTTAAAGTTTTTATCCCTGACGAATATACTGGTGATGTAATGGGTGATTTAAATCAGCGTCGTGGCCGTGTTGAAGGGCTTGAATCGCTTGGAAATGGCCTTACCCTTATTAAGGCCCATGTTCCCTATGCTGAAATACTGAGGTACACAATTGACCTGAAAGCTCTTACCCAGGGACGGGGAACATTTGAGATGACCTTCTCGAACTATGAAATAGTTCCTTCCCAGCAAGCACAGAAGGTAATTGAAAAATACGGGAAAAAGGCGCCAACCGAAGATTGACTGTTTCTAGATTATTTAAATTAAAAACGGCGATGTATATGCATCGCCGTTTTTTTTTATATAAATTATTTTAGCTTATTTCTATTTCAGAATTTCAAAGCTGCTGAAATTCTAACCAGCATAATGCCTTCGTCTCCCCCTGCAAAAATATTACTATAAGGGAACTCTTCGCTTACGGTGATATCAAACCTTAGCGCATCATCCTTGGTGCCCAAAGCAACGCCCCAGGCTACGGCATCAACATCCCTCTCGAACAAACCTTTTTCAAGAATTCTATCTGATTTATCGGTTTTAGTCAAATATTCAAAGACTTTATTGCCGCCGACTCGAATGGTAAACCAATCCCAAAGCATTTTCTTCTCAACGCCAAAGCTGGCAATGATCTTATGAGAACTTTCTTTTGTGTTTTCTACAAGGCTTTGGTTTGTACTCGGAGAGTAAATAGCCTCTCCGCCAATACGTTCGGGAAATTCTGCTGAGTAATACAAGTATTTGCCGCCAACCCAAATGAGGCCTTTATAAAGAGTCCGATTGAATCCAATTCCCCCACCAACATCGGAAGTGCTTATACCAAGAATATTGGTAGTTTTGAAGCTGAACATTGGAACCACAGAATTCATCCTCGACATTGTCCAAAACAAACGAGCGTTTATATCAAAGTTTAAATCGGACGAAGATACTGAAATTTCAGGGGATGTTGACTCGTCCTTGCCCTCAAATACAAAACGGTCAACATTAATCGAAGCTTCAAACTGATGCTGATTGAGAATATTGTAGACAAGGCCTAGATTCCCCCCCTGAATTGATATATACTTGTTTTCATCATTACTCTCCTGTTTATACCCTGCATAGCGTCCTCCAAGGGCGAGACTAATCATGTCCTTGATGGAAACACCAGCAAACATATAAACATTACCATAGGGTGTCCCCATTCCAAGCACATCAAGAAAATTTACCCGAGTGCTTGTTGGACTGTAGTTCCACTTATCAAAAACAGTAAAAAAACCGCTTTCGCTCACCGCTTCATATTGTTGTGTTGTTTCGAATGGCTTATTTAAAGTGGCCCCAACACTCAATTTCATGGTCGGAGAAATAGGATATATCGCCCATCCCCCAAACCACTGTTCCTTGCGAACCCAGCTATCACCAAGTTTGGTTTCTTTTCCAAGTGATCCTAAAAGTGTGTTGCCGAACCCGAAAGTTGTTGCCGGGTTCTTGATAGCGGAAACCTCATCTTTGATGAAATCAGGTGTGTTTCCCATGGATTCAATACGTGCTTCCGTCCCAAAGCTTGTACTGGCGAGGACGACAATTATGCTTATTACCGATATAAATTTCATGATAGCCTCCCCTATTACAGACTAAAGGTTGATGAAATTCGAAGGACCATATGAGCACCATTCGTCGAATTTTGAAGCCCATTGCTGAATGGATTAAAGTATGGCAGAGCCTCGTTCAATGTTATATCGAACCTGAGCCGACTCTGGTAATTCAACCCAATACCAAAACCAAGGACATCATCACTACTGCCATCATCCGCAGTATTTTCGACCCATTCGCGTAGTGAATTTCCAGCGGATTTGGTTGTCCGTATGCCGATATATTTGCTTCCACCCACCCGTACGATAAGCCATTTCCAGATCAGTGATTTTTCAATGCCAAAATTGAAGTGCGCACCATACCCTGAACGTTCAACATTTGCAGCTGAGTCGTATGAAGTACTATCTTTCGTGTTGATAAAATATTCCCCTTCCAACCCTGCCCAAAACAATCCTCCATCGAGCCGGAGATTCATCCCTACACCTCCAGAATACCGTGAATATGTCCTGTTAAACAAAGCATTCTTCGCGATGGTTAAAGCTGGAACAAAAACAATACCTCCCTTTAAGTTAGTCTTGATGAATCCCCGAGCCCCAATTTCCAATGAATTATCTGTAGTCGCCGGCATGTCAATAGCAGAATCTGGCGTAGAATTCGAATAGGAAATCATGCTTAATCGCGCATATGCTTCAATGCTATGCGTTCCGGCCTGCGTTTCCATGCCAAGGCTCAAAGAGGTAAGAGAGACATCCGACCCGTATTCTGTACTATCATAAATAAATTTCAAGTCTTGGGACGCCTTAGAAAATCCAATGCCTACATTCAGTCCCTGCAAGGCAGCTCCTAGCATAAGATCCATTTTCCCTCTGACTTCAGGAAAAGCTGTTTTTTCCGGAAGAGCCAACTTGGTCAGACATTCTGTCTGAATGACGGTACGCAAACTATCGTAAAAAAGGTCAAGTTCGTTATCTCTATTGAAAGCGGCGCCGCCGAATACACCCAATGTCTTTGAAAGTTGATAATTATAAACAACGCCAAACCATTGGTTCGTAGGAACATCGGTCCTTTTTCCGTAAACAGTATCATAAACCGTATAGGGAACAGAGACAGATACGCTATCGTTGTCGCTGTCAACAAAAACCATGGCGCTGTCGAAAGAACGTTCTGGAACAATCGAGGTGTCGATTGCATCGTTGACAAATCCCATGGTCCCCATGACAAAATTTCCGAAGATACCAATAGTCGCAGGATTTTTAAACACTTGCATATCATCCCTAAAAAAGATGTCACGCTTACCCATGCTCTCAATACGGCTTTCCGTAGCGTATAGGATACTGGTTACAACTGCAAGGGTAATGAGAAATGAATACATTCTATTTACCACAAACAACCCCTTTCTGTTATCTTACAACAATTCTTTAAAATTCTGCAATAAAGAATGTCGATGCTTTAAAGGTATAAATAAAACATAACACTATTTAAAGTCAATGGTTTATATGCCTTTCGACTGCTTGGAAAATCCTATCCACACCAGGAAACTTGCTTTTTTTAAGTATTTTTTTTATAATTATACATAGCGTACTATATTGATTTGGCTGAAATAACATTTCTATTAGGAGTCTGGATATGTGTGCTTATCTTAGAATTGTTCTTGGAATAACGATCGTATGTTTGTGGTTTTCAATGTCCTTTGCGAAAGAGCAAATTGTTCTTGCAAAAGAGAACGACGTGAAAATTTTCATGAACAAGGTTCGCCAGCTTTATGAAAAGCCTATTTATGTGGCAAAGAAGGATGAGTATATGGAAGTCATGGAAACAGAGGACAACCTGATGAAGGTCCGGCTTTCCAATGGAAAAGTCGGCTGGGTTGATAAAAATCAGGTCGCTAACATGGACAAGACCGGGAAACGCCAGGCAAACTATGTCTTTGAAGCTGCGGATGTCCAAGGTTGGCTCGATAATCCCCAGGCTGTATATATTCTTGATATGACCGACCCCAATTTCAAGCCGATTCAGATTGATAAAAGTTTTACGGAAGGTCTTGAGGAGAACGTGGATCGGGAGAAATCAGAAGAGCAACATGGAATGTACCGTCCCAGCGACTCGCCTATCGGAAAATAGCCAAATAGGTAAGATAAAAACGTGGGTGGAAGGAGTTGAACCTTTAACCTTTGGCTCCGGAGGCCAACGCTCTATCCAATTGAGCTACACCCACAATTTTATAACGCCATAAAGATAATAATGAACAAAGTCAGATTCAAGCACCCTCTGCAAATATCGCGCTTCTCAATTTCGTGAACGCTTTAAAGCGGTGGCTTTGCCGGTTTTTCTCAAGGGAAGACATTTGAGCTAACGTTTTTTCGCTGTCTATGGGTATAAAAAGGGGATCGTACCCGAACCCTCCTTCCCCTCGTTCTTCAAAACCGATTCTTCCTTCAATTGTACCGTGTGAGATCGTGGGTTTTCTACCCGGTACTATAAAAACTGCGGCACATCTAAAACGGGCGGTCCGCATTTCCCAGAGCACGCTTTTCATTTTTTCAAGAAGCATCAGATTATTATTACGAGAGGAACCTCCGCTGAAACGAGAAGAGAAGACCCCTGGAGCTCCATTTAAAGCGTCGACCTCAAGTCCCGAATCGTCCGCCAGCACGGGGAATTCTCTAATAAAATTTAAGACTGCCAACGCTTTTTTTAGCGCATTACCTTCAAAGGTGTCAGCATCTTCAACGATCTCCGGCATGCCTGGGAAGGCCTCGATTGATGTAAATTCATATGGCAGTTTTGAATAAATTTCCTTGATTTCGGTGACCTTATTATTGTTTCTTGTAGCTATAATAATAGTATTCTTATACATGCACTCACTCTTTTTTTTTGCCGGCCTTCTCTAGAATTTCCTGTTCCCTTCTGTTCAAACTTTCAATTCCCTCCCGGCTAATCTTTTCAAGGATTGGATCTATGGTCTCCGTATAATGCCGCTTTTTATCGAATTGCCCGTGTATAATGCGCCCTCTGCTGTCTTGATGAACGCCTCTTCGAAACAACCGGCTCATTGTGTTGATAAAAAACTGGCGTTTTACAAATGCAGCGCCACACGCATACCCGGCGAGATGCGTTACATGGGCAAGACCCGTTTTTATCGGAATGATGGTTCCAACACAATCAAAGGCGATAATCGAGAACATGAAATACCGTATAGGCATAGGAATGATAAAAAATAATAGAACAGATGCAAGGGGGTTAAGACTCCAATAAATCATCAGAAGGGCGCACAGGGCTCCGGAGCTTCCCAAGACAGTGTGAAGTGGCCATGGAGAAATCGTGAAATACACCAATGTCACTATTCCGCACATTACGATTAAAAACAAATAAAATACAAGAAATTTCCTGGTACCGATTACCGCTTCAATCCCCGATCCCACGAAAAGCAGGACAATCATATTAAAACCAAAATGCAGGAAGCCCGAATGAACAAACCCATAGCTCAGCAACTGGTAGAAACGAGAAGCATAAAATACGGGATGAAGCGCCATAACCTCGACTATGATATTGCTTCCCATGCCTTGGAATACTATTTGGATTAAAAAAATGGCAGCACATACCGCGATAATCCCGATAGTCCCAGGGGCCTGTTTTTTCATGGAAAAGACATTGAAATTATCCATTGGGAAATATATTCAAGCGCCTTCTTGAAATTTATTCCGTAGTGCTTGGTTTACCTTCTCAGGAACAAACGGAGAAATATCGCCCTTGTGACGGGCTACGTCCTTAATAATGGATGAACTAAGAAAAATGTGACGATAATTAGGCATTAAAAAAATAGTCTCAACGAGTGGATTCAGCCGTCTGTTCATCATAGCCATTTGCAGCTCGTATTCAAAATCCGATACTGCACGCAATCCCCGTATGAGGATCGCATGTTCATGCGCTCCGGCATAATCGACAAGCAATCCGCTAAATTGGCGGATTTGAATGTTTTTTCTATCGCCAAGACTGTCAGCAAGAAGCGCAACCCGTTCCGCTTGTGAAAACAATGTTGTTTTTGAAGGGTTTTCTCCGACAGCTATCTCAAGTGATCCGAACATATCCAACGCGCGATCTACGATGTCGAGATGGCCGTTGGTTACGGGATCAAACGTACCCGGGTATATAATCCGTTTAGTCATGATGCGTCCTTTCTAAAAAAAGTGAACATTGATTCCCCCGCATTCCGTTCAAACAGTAAGGAAAGATTAGGGACGCCCTTTGGTTTATGGCGCGAAGCATGTTCAAAGATAAGGATGCCGCCTGGAGACAGAAGTTCGCTTATTTGCAGCATATTGGGAACAGGAAAAAAGTCATAAGGCGGATCGAGGAAAATGAGGGAATACACGTTCGGTAGTCCGGATAGCTTTGATAAAACAGCGGCATCATCACATATAATGCGGCATGATTTTGACTGACCCAATGCGTATATGCATTGTTCGAGACAACGAACCGCACCGAAATCATTGTCGATAAAAGTGACATGTCCGGCTCCTCTGCTTAGCGCCTCGAGCCCAACAGCACCAGATCCGGAATAAAGATCTAAAAAACTGCTGTTAGAAACATCTGTTCCCAAAATATTGAATACCATCTGCCTATTTCTGTCGGTAGTCGGACGGAATGGGCCGCTTGGTCCTCCAGTGATTCGCCGCCCTTTCAGAAAGCCACCGGATATTCGGACATCCATGTCAATTTTTCGAATAAATATACATTTCAATGGCAGCAAGAATTTTCTGGTTCCCAACTGAAGTAAGATTTATCTGGGAATACCCGACTTGGTAGTTAACTCGATACAGATGCTTGATAAACCCCATGAGAGCGGGATAGGCCGACTCTATTTGAAAGCGGACAGTATGCTTTTTATCAGTGCCATATTCTTCGAAATCACCCCATTCAATGTTTCGGAATCGGGAAACGCCCTCACCTTGTCCCACAACGATAACGTTTTCGAGAACTGTTTTCTTGCTAGCACTGATTACTTCCTTCTTTTCCCACGTATCATCCTCGTAATATTTTTCAATGACGTTGTAGCTGAGAAAACCCTTCAGGGCAAACAGGAGCCGGTCTTCCCTAAAAACATCCTTAAACTGGAGTTCCTCAACGTTTAGGATACATTCCTGCTTTTCAAGATCTGCACGGAACGCCTCGGCTTCTTCCCTGGTTTTGGTGATACCATAGACAAATAAATTACCGTAATTGTCTATAGAAATTGTATTAAACCCCATCCCAGGCTTTATCGCAGAATTCAACGCATCAAAAACAGTATTGACGTATAATCGTTCGTATAATTTTTTCTCATTGACTGATAAGTGCGCCGGTGAACTCAGACGATTAAGGTTTTTAACTTTAAATCGTCCGCCATGAATGTCATCCACAGTTTCCTCGACAACATCAAACGGAGTACAATCGCGTTTCAGATTGACAATGCGTTGGCGTTTGACCACCTTCATTCCTTTTTTCTCAGAATAAATATGGTTGGCCTGAAATAACGCATATCCAGCGGCAATAAACAAAGCAAGGGCAAGAAAGACCTTTATAGGAAAACGTCGTTTCCGCCTGTCGTGAACTTTTGTATGGAGCAGGTTTATTTTAATCATCGCCAGCCCCGTCTGGTGTTCGGAGGGTAAGGCCGACAACGACGGCAAATGCAGGACCGAGCTGACTAACATTCTTTTCAATTTTTGCCTGGATGGTGATCCGTCTGAAAGGATCCAAGACCTCCACAGGTTTGGAAAAACCTGAACTCAAGGCCTCACGATAACCGGCATTCAAAACATTCTCCCCAGCGAGCATAATTTTCTTTACCACTCCCCCACCGATTGATTTTGACGCGCGATTCTCAAATTCACGTTGAATAGATTGACCGAGTTTTTTCAGACCGGCAATGTCGCCTTGATTAAGCACGACCCTGATAAAGCTGTCCACATAAGTGCCGTTTCTCACGAGAATTGCTGACACCTTATCGGCTGAAACATGGATAATGCCGATAAACTCCAATTGATCTTCCGGATAGGAGAATTCAAAAACATTGGCCAGCGCTAAAATATCCACATCCATGATCAATGGCCGCACTTTGGCTTTTTTCAAGGCATTGGTAATTGCTTCGATTCTTTCTCGCGAGGCGCCTGCCGCTAAATAGTATTTGTGCGATGCTTTCTCCTGAACGGCTCCAATATTTTCAGCATCAGAATCTCCTGCATTCGGACCTTCCCCTATTGAAACCGGCTGGTAATCAGTAAGTTCCGTATAATCAAAATTAAGGGAATTGCCGGGTTTTCCAACGCTCTGTTGTTCGATTTCCCATTCTACCTGGCTGTCGATATCCGAATCCTCGGGATCGATAGGAACAATGGAAACAAAAGACATGTATGAAGGAATGGAAACAACGGCGTTTTTGGTTTTCAATTGCCGTCTATATTGCTTTAATATCTTCCTGAATACTTCGGCTAGATATGCGGGTTTGGCAGAAAGATCAGGTGATAGCGGCTCGCTATGAACCACATCGATAGTCTGGGTCACCAGGGACCGTTGTATCAGTTTTACCGCATTCTCTGAAATTTCGATACCGAGAATGGACTCCATTATTGGTTCAGCCATAACAACCATTATACCTTAAAATGTGATGAGGTGCTTTAGCTTTTCAAGTTTTTTCTTTCCTACCCCTTTTACGCTTACTACATCATTCATATTCCAGAATCTGCCATGTTTGTTCCGAAAGGCAACAATATTTTCAGCAGTCTTTTGTCCTACTCCAGGTAACAAAACCAATTCCGATACCTGAGCCGTATTTATATTCACACATTGTTGCATGCTCTTTGTTTCCGAAGCGGACTCCGAGTGCTCAATGCTCTCCGCGCAGGGCGCTGAAGCGTTTTCATTCTTTAGGACGGCAAGCACCGGCTGGAGAACCGGTCCTTTTGTCACAAGAATAACACCACCCGCAATAGTGCAAAGAACCACAAAGGCCAAAAAGGCCAGTTCATTTTTTGTAAACATACCTTCTAATATATCGTTCAACAACAGCAACATCGGCCGGTACGTCGACTCCGTGTGGAGAATAACCGGTCTTGACGGCATAAATGGGTATACCCATTTCAAGCGCGCGCAATTGCTCGAGCTGTTCAACTTTCTCGAGCGCGGTCGCGCCGCGGCGTATAAAGCGATCAAGCGCTGTCCGATGGAACAAGTATACGCCAATATGCCGGTATAAAACTGCGCTTCCGCTGCGCTTCGAACGTCTGGTATCTGGAACCGATGCACGCGAAAAATACAGTGCACGGCCATCCTGTGTCAAGACAACTTTTACCACATTCTGATTTTCCAGGTCATCCTGATGCTCAATTTTTCGTACGGCCGTAATAATGGCGGGCGGAGTTATTGCGGCAGTTTTGCGAACCATCGCCGTTAACAGGCCAGAATTGATCAAGGGTTCATCACCCTGGATGTTGAACACCCAATCATAGTGTTTCCCGTGCAATGCTGCGGCCACCCTATCGGTACCTGTTTTTATAGATGATCTTGTCATGACCACCTTGCCACCAAAATTACGTACACATTGTGCAATGCGTGTGTCATCCGTGGCGACTAGAGTGTCCGAAAGTACCCTGAGACATGCGGTTCTTTCATATGTCCACTGAATCATGGGTTTGCCGCAAAGAAGGCACAACGGTTTTCCGGGAAAACGTGTTGAGGCATAACGTGCCGGAATAACCGCATATATTTTCATATTTTATATGACCCTGGGTACAACAAAAAAAGCGCCGTCTATTTCTGGCCCGTTAAGAAGACGGTCGGTTCCCCGCCTTTCATCAACAGGTATATCCGCCTTCCATCTGTCAGGTGAAAAATATACCGACTCCATAGGCTGAACAGCCGCGACATCGAGCGTATTAAGCTGTTCGATATATCTGAGAATGGCGTTCAGATCGCGCATATACGTGTCGATCTCGCCCTCTTCCAGACGCAGTCGGGACAATCCCGCTATTTTTACAACATCGTCCCGTGTAACACCCATGATACGATCCCTTTCATTCATCACCAACGAATTCCAGACGTGCATACTTGACCATGACTTTTTTAATGGAAGCGTTCTGAAATTTTATTTCAGCTTTCATATTCTCATTGAATCCGCTGACACTGAGAATCATGCCCGGCCCCCAGATGGGGTGGTATATTTTCTGGCCTTTCCGGTACGTGGATTCAACCTGGGAAAAATTCTCAAACAAGGGTATAACTTCTCCAGGATGTCTTTTGTGTCCGGCGCCATACGCACTCCCGCCTGACGCCGAAGCCAATTCGCGAAACCGTCCGCCTGTGTTATCGATTTTCCGTAAACATTCTGATGAGATCTCATCCAAAAATGATGACGGTACCGCCTGACTGCTGCTTCCATAGCGAGATCTGAAGGCTGCGTGAATGAGACAGAGTTTTTTTCTGGCACGCGTCATACCGACATACATAAGGCGACGCTCTTCCTCCGTATCGTTTTCGTCATTATCCCTGATCAGAGGGAGCAACCCTTCTTCGACTCCGGTAACAAATACGCGGTCAAACTCAAGCCCTTTCGATGAGTGCAGCGTCATGAGCGTTACATGACTCCCGCCATTATCTGCGAGTGTATCGATATCGGTGATCAACGAGACTTCCTCCAGAAAACCTTCAAGTGTTGCCTCTGGTGTCCGGTCGCAGTATTCCTGGACCGCAGTGATCAATTCCCCTACGTTCTCCAGTCGTTCGGCCACTCCCTCCTCAGACGATTGCTCGAGAAATTGAAGATATCCGCTGTCACGAACAATATCTGAAACAAACCTTTTCAGGTCGTCCCGCGGATATGCCTGGAAATCCTCAAACCTGTTTTTAAAACCCGCTACGGCGTCCCGTTCGCGCTGGGTTAATCCGGTCAGGCGTCCATAATTCTGGACCGCCTGGAAAAGCACCTGATTATTCTCACGAGCATACCGGCGCAGCTCGTCCATGGTCTTTTCGCCAATACCCCTGCGCGGCACATTGATTATGCGTTCAAGACTGATATCGTCAGCGGGATTTACGATAAGTCGCAGATATGCCAGAACATCCTTGATTTCCTTGCGTTCATAGAACCGAAGACCTCCGACAATGACATAGGGAATTCCATTGTTTCTGAAAGCCTCTTCAAGTGACCGGGACTGCGCATTGGTACGATAAAAGACAGCTGTTCCAGGCCCGTCTGATCCTTGCGCCTGCCGGGCTATATAGGCCGCTTCGTCCCGTTCGTCAACGACATAAACGAGGTCTACCTTCTCGCCTCCCTCATTTTCTGTCCATAATGATTTCTCTTTTCGTTCCTTATTCCGCCTAATGAGACTGTTTGAGGCATCGAGTATGGTTTTTGTTGAACGGTAGTTCTGTTCAAGCCTTACAATATGTGCGTCAGGAAAAGTTTTTTCAAATTCCAGTATATTCCGAATATCCGCGCCGCGCCAGCTGTATATTGCCTGGTCGTCATCGCCGACGACCGTGATGTTCCTGTGCCGCGAAGCTAGGATTTTGATCAGTTCGTATTGCGCCAGGTTGGTATCCTGGTATTCATCGACCAGAAGATACAATATGTTTTCCTGGTATTTTTCACATACCTCGTTGTTGCCTTTAAAAAGTTCAATAACTCTGAAGATCAGGTCATCAAAATCCAATGCCTGACTTGCAGAGAGCCGGCGTTCGTACTCTGCATAGATGCGTACGAACAGTTCATCAAAGGTGTTGGTCACCGCATCCCGGAACATGACCGGCGTAATCAGCCGGTTTTTCAGACTGGAAATTCTGTGTTGTACATCGTTTGGGGAAAATCTTTTGCTGTCGCCAAGCCCTAGATCAGCAAGGATGTTCTTAAGCAATTTCTTTTGATCATCTGTATCATAAATTGTGAATACACCTCCATACACTTTCTCTCTGCGGAGAATCCGTGCACACTGGGAATGGAAGGTACCTATCCACATTCCCTTGGCGGAGACATGGACAAGGTTTTCAATCCTCTCAACCATTTCCCTGGCAGCCTTATTCGTAAACGTAAGAGCCATGATCCGGTAGGGTGAGACATTATGTTCGAAAATCATTCGCGCAATTTTATGCGTAATAACACGCGTTTTTCCACTCCCGGCGCCGGCAAAGACAAGCAGGGGTCCTGCATCAGTATATACTGCCTCGCGTTGTTTCTCGTTCAGTACGTTGTGCATTTCCATAGAGTACTTTAAAATGGCAGATCCGAATCTTTTGGTGTAGTGCCAAGCACCTGTTCAATGGTCGTAATGCCTTCCAGGGCCTTCTTCAATCCATCCATACGAAGCGTATTCATGCCGTTGTGTACCGCAATTCTCCTGATCTCTTCCGCTGAAAGACCCGTCGCTATGGAATGTTTCAACGTTTCATCGGGAATAAAGAGTTCAAACAAGCCTATTCTGCCTTTAAATCCGGAGAAATTGCATGCTGGGCATCCACGTCCCCTGAAAAATGCGGTATTATGACGCAGTCCAAGGCCATCGATGAGTTCGGAGGGCGGCGTAAACGACTCTCTGCATTGGCCGCATATCTTCCGGACCAGACGCTGTCCAAGAATCCCTGAAATTCCCGCAGAAAGCAGATAGTTTTCCACCCCTTTTTCCTTGAGCATCGCATAGACCGATGTAGCATCGGAACATGCCATGCCCGCAAGGATCATCCTGCCAGACATCGCAATCTGGAGTGCGAGCCGTGCAATTTCCGCATCATCAACACGTCCGATCATCACGGCATCCGCATCTTCAATCAGGGTTGATTTCAGCATTTCCTTAAATCCAAGGCCCCGAACCTGGTCTATCTGAGTCTGTGTAACCCCTTCAATGAAACAATCGATAGTTTTCTCTATCGTAGCGATATGCTGGCCCGTATCGTTGATATGCCTCAGTGAAGCGTACAGAGTAGTGGTGATGCCGCAATCGGCAGGGCCAACCACGAGAACAACCCCTTGCCGTGTTTTCAGGAGCGTTTGGTACTTTTCGAGCACCGCGATATAAAATCCAACATCATCAAGACGCTGGAGCATACCGGTCTGTTGAAGCACTTTCACAACAAGTTTTTCCCTGAAAGTTTCAAAACCAGTCAACACAGGGATAGAGGTTAGCTTGCACGCGATGCTGCGGCCGCCAATAGGAAAAAGAAAATGTCCGGTCTGCATTGTCCTGCGATTTGCCGTGCTGAGATTGGCGGTCTCTTTTAGGTGGTCGACCAAATCATCGGCAAGCTGACCTTGCACCGGACTCTCTACATGAAGTTTGCCATCGATTCTAAAACGTATGCTGTAACCACTGCCGGAAGGCTCTATATGGACGAAGCTTGCGTTCTCCGTAATAGCCTGTTCTATTATCATATGAACGAGATTGCGAAGATCATCCTTTTTCTCGCCAGAACCGGACTGTCGCGCAATATCCCTGAGAGAGGGTGATGCTTCGCCCCCGATGGTGACAGAAAATCGTTTCTGCAATGACAAGGAAATGCTCTCTGATTTCGCAAAAACAGGTTCTACGGCCATTTTTAATACCCGTTCAACCTGTTTCATTAAATTGAAATTGAAGGGGTCCGCAGTTGCAATCAATACGTGCGTTGGTGTTTTCTGAAGTGGGATCACCTTCAATTCGCACATTAGTTCATATGGCAAAAGGTTGAGCGCCTCTTCTTTAAACAGGAAATTATCCAATTCAACGCTTTTAACATCAAACTGCAGACTGAGGACATCAAACAACTGCTGGCTGGTGAGATATTTCCTTTCAATCAGAATTTCACCAATATGCTTATTTTTCTCCTCTTTTTTCTGAATTGAAAGCGCTTCAGCAAGTTGGAGCGTGGAAATGACTTTATTTTCAAGCAGCATCTCCCCAAGTTTCTTATATTCGAGTTTCTCCAATTCATCGCCAAGGACCTTTTCGAGCGTTTTATAGTCAACGTATCCAAGCCGGATCAGAGATGCTCCCAGAGAGGCGCTAACACGCTTTTGTTCCTCAAGCCCTTTGGCAAGCTGTTCAAGGGTAATGACCCCTCGTTCAATAAGAATTTCTCCGACTTTTTTCAGGGGGCGGCGTTTCATATTTAAAATCGCGGCTAAACCAGGATCAGTCGATTAAAAATCTTATATGGGGCGAGTATAGGTCAAGTCTTTTGCCCAGTCACGGCAAAGTGATCATATCCGCCAGATTTAACAGGGAAGAGTGTTTTATCTTTTCTTATCCATACTCCTGGCTTTCCTTTGCAAGTAGCACCAATTTCTAAAAAACCGGCTTTTTCATTGTTTTTGGAGGAGGTAAAAAGCAACTCATATTCTTCCCCACTGTTCATAATCAGTGTCAAAACAGGGACATGTAAAGCTTGGGCGATTTTTCTGAGTACTGGATCATGATCCAAAGCTGTATAATCAATAATAATAGACACTTGCGATGAATGCGCTAGATGGTTGAGCTCCGATGATAGACCATCGCTTATATCGATCATTGCAGTAGGATCCATTTGTAATATTTTTTTCACCATATCATGCCTGAATTCAGGGCTCTTATGCTTTTTTAAGGCCCTTTTTAAGCCGGATCCCTGAAAAGGAGTACCTTTCTTTAGCAACAGAAGACCCGCATGCGAATAGCCCGTTAAACCGGTTAGGAATACTTTATCGCCAGGTTGTGCCCCGGAACGAAGTACTATTCTTCTTTTTTGGGTTAGGCCTAGTATGGTAATTGAAGCTGAAAAATATTGTTTTGAACGAGTAGTATCACCTCCGATGAGCAAGGCCCCTGTCTTTTTTAATGGACCTTGCATCCCTCGGTAAAAATCCACCAAAAACCCATTCAATAATTTCAACGGAACAGACAATGAGACAAGGGCATAGCGACAAACACCTCCCATTGCGGCAATATCACTCATTGCCCCTGACATTGCTTTAAAACCAGCCTCGTAGGGCGATAAATACCTTTGTTTGAAATGGATTTCCTCATTAAACGTGTCAGTAGTAACTAAAAGATACTCAGCTGAACCAAAATCCAGAACTGCGCAGTCATCCCCAATTCCGGCTATCAGATTTTTATCTTTATTAGACCAAATTTTTTTTTTAAGTGTACTTATAAAATCAAATTCTGAAGAAAAAGCGCGCTTCATTGTTATTGCTTAACTTTAACTATAACTCTCATCTTGCTATTAATCATGTTGTTATGCATTATTTTAACTGGTGATTATTTTATTAAAGTCAGCCCCATTTAAGCCGATACTTAATAATGAGATATTTTCTTATGGAAATAAATTCATTATTAAACGCTTTGAATACCGGGTATGTAAATTCGGGTATTGCAACTAAAGTTGCATCAAAAGCAAATGAAGTATATACATCAGAAGCGCAGGCCCTCATTAACTCCATACCTAAAATACCGCCTTCTTCCCCAAATCAGGGGCAGAACGTGGATTTTTACGCCTAAACAGCTAATCGATTCGCACTTTCCAAGGTAAAATAGCCAGATATTTTCCCGCACTCAATTCAGAAAAAGCGCGCAAAAAATTCTTTTTTACTTTTGCGGTCCCATCTTCAGAAATGGTTGCAAAAAACCCCTTCCGTTTCGGAAATACCTCAAAATCAGGGGTCTCCTCATCAGAAAACCCAGCCATTCGCTTGGTAATATCAATGGCATCGGAAAGGCCTCCGATAACATCAACAAGACCATATTCTTTTGCTTGTGCTCCGGTGAAAACCCTGCCCCTACCCAAAGAATCCACCTTTTCCTTTGACATTCGCCTACCCTGGGCTACCCGGGAAACGAACTCATCATAAAAATCGTGGACAGAAGTCTGCAGTGCAAGCCGCTGCTCATCCGTGAAGTCCGCATAGTCAGAAAAGGCATCAGCATTCTTCCCGAATTTAACTATTTCCTTTTTCAGACCAATTTTGTCGTATAAACCCTTGAGGACGAATTTCCCAGAATAAACCCCGATACTGCCAACTATTGAGCCTGCATTGCACACAATAGTGTCGGCATTGCAAGCCATGTAATAGCCACCCGAAGCAGCCATATCAGCGACTGAAACAACCACGGCCTTTCCTGCCTCTTTTAGTTTTTCTATCTCGTGCCAGATAATATCCGACGCTGTACCGGAACCTCCAGGACTGTTGATTCTAATGCACACTGCTTTTATTTCATCATTCTGCCGGATTTCCTTGAAAATATCAGCCATTGTCTCTGCGCCCATAAAGTTTTCGCCAAAGAAAAAATCAGAAAACGATTCCCCGGAAATAATGGTCCCTGTTGCATGAACAAGCGCGATTTTTCTCCTTTTTCCCCAGCCAGTTTTATAATATGTCCTGCTCGAAAGATCTATATATTTTTCTTCGCCCGATGGAGAATATTCCGCAACCAGGTCGCTGAAATATCCTATGTCGTCTATCAATTTCTGGTTTATTGCCTCGCCGAGACGGACCGTACCCCGGTCAATCATGGCAGTTACGGAATCTTTTTCAAGATCACGGGCAGTGGCAATCCCGTCAACAATCTGATCGTAGATCGATTTCAGCAATTCCGTTTCGTTTTCCCGAAATGCACTGCTCATGCTATCTTGTGTATACGGTTCGATCGCGGACTTGTATTTCCCTACACGTTCAAACTCAGCGCGTATGCCAAGCTTCTCCATTGCACCTTTGAAAAACAGTACTTCGGAACGGATCCCTGCTATAGCCCATTCACCAAGCGGCGCAACAACAATCTGATCCGACGTTGACCCAAGATAATATTCAAGCAATTCCGCATTTTCAAGATAACAGATGACTCGTTTTCCGGAAATGCGCAGTTCGAGTATGGCGTTCCTTAGCTCCTCTACAACACCCAGTCCCGCGGAAATAGACCCAACTTTAAGTATAACCGTACTTACATCGTTGTCGCGTGCTGCATTGCGCAGCTGAGCAAGGAGCTGCGCCAACGGAATGACGGAATAATCGCCCAAGAGGCTGAAATCGGGTTCGATATCCTGGATTGTACCTTCGATGGATATAACTGCAGGCCATTTCTGCGGCTCAAAAAGAGCGGCTTTACGATCTTGGCTCATCGACAGGGATACCAAACCTTTACCGTGTTTGTTCAAGGGATATAAAATGCCAGATTCAACGTGCGCAAGACTCAGAGAAATTCCAGCGGAATAGGTGCCTTGCTGTGGATTAGCACTACCGAATAGCGCCATTCCATCAAGCAATATTTCAACGCCAAGTCGTGGATCGGTTAATACACCGTCTCTATAACTGCCATTCACATGGAGAAAAACAAAATCCAACGGCTGCAATCCAACACTGGTAGAAATTGAAAGGGGGGTTGAACTCCAGCCGGTAAACAAATTCTCGGTTACCAAACCAATGGACAACAAGTGCAATGGTCTGTATAAAAAACCGCAATCCATTTGATACGTTCCACCTTTGTTACGGATGGTTGAATACGCTGTTCGAATTCCCGCATAGAGATTATTCCTGATTCTGAAACCATTAGAAAGGAGGTAACGCGTGGTAACGCTATCCCCGTCAAGACCCAGGCCAAGTCCACCCAGGGAACCCGTAAAAGTGAAACGATCTGCCGAGGTAAACCCAGTATTCAGTACAAAATTAGGACGGCGGTAGCTGCCCAACCCGGCCGGATTGACTACTGTTGCAAGCGCATTGTCCGTAAGGGCGGGACTGGGCATTAAATCCGCGGAAAAAGTCCAGGTGTAAAAAAAAAGAATATAGACAACGTTTCGCATTGCTTTTTAAAGATAGCATTTATCATAATCCAGAAGAAACCATTTTAAAACCAATGTTAAAAATGTATATTTAATAAACAATTATATGTTCAATTATTGCATTAAATTCTGCGCGATGCTACTCTTTCTAGCCATTCTAGGATGGGGAGAAATACCTTCTTCAGGGACTGTTCAGCTTGGTAACCCAGTTTATGATTTTGTTGAACGTATAGTAACCCGATATGCAATCGATTTTCAGGGCGTTAATTCAAAACCCTATACCAGAAGTCAGATAGCCATGTTTATCTCAGATATTGAAGCCTGCACAAAAAAAAACAAATCCTGCCGCCTGAGTATTGTGGAGAAACAGGAACTTGCTTATTATAAAAAGGAATTCTCCTTTGATCTTGCGGAACTGGACCCAACAGTGAGATATGATGAGAAACATATTTTTTTCTACAATAGAACCGCATCGGGGAACAAGGACGATTTTCTCAAAATCGATCTTGGATTCAGGGATTCTGCAGGTTACGTGTCTGCTAGCGGCGAAGAATTCATCTCCGGATGTTTTTATGGCGGCATATACGGTTCAATTCATGGGATATTGGTTCAAAATGAGATTCAGGTCGCAAGCGAATTGAACTCGGAAAACAAGTATTTCAGCCATGACTACAACCCAATCCACGGTTATCCATACAACGTATTCGGAAACCAAGACTCTACAAATAAAAAATCATGGGATACCTTCACTTCCGGGATTTTCTTCCGTAAAAACAGGTTTTTGCTCTCATTGGCAGTGGATCGCATGCGTTGGGGGCCTGGAGAATTTGTCCAGCTTGCCCTTTCAGGCAACACCCCTCCCATGGGAACACTCAAGGCGGAAACCGATTTTTGGCGTTTTCATTATATACATACCATAAATATGCTCAAAGGATACAAATACCAAAAAAAATATCTGTACGCGCATAGGCTTGAATGTGTTTTGCCGAAAAAGGTAACGGTGGGTGTCAATGAAATGGTCGTGTATGGTGATAACACAAACGATGGCGATACGTTACATCCGGGAACCACATTTCAAACCCGAAATTTTGATCTTATTTATTCGATTCCTTTTATTCCCTATTACTTTGCCCAGCATTACAGCGGTGATCGTGACAATATGGCTCTCTCCTTTGATGTCACAAGCACCACCATTCGGAATCTAAAACTGTATATCGAGCTCTTTCTGGACGACCTTATCTCTCCAGTATCCTTCTTTGATGACTGGTGGTCCAATAAATGGGCTTTTACCGGCGGGGGCCGTTTCATTATTCCAGTACTATATCCAGATATGGATATATGCGTTGAATACACACGGATTGAACCATGGGTATATACTCATTTTTTTGGAGAGAGCCATCGATATACCCATTACGGAGAATCACTGGGTGCGAACTTCGGGCCCAATGCTGACGCACTCACTATTTCCCTGGGCATACGCCCCAGTCAAAAGCTTAATTCCCATGTGCTTTTTCAACACAGCCGCAAAGGACAAGGCAACCCAGGCGATGCGATAACTGACATTCATTATTTAATACCTCCCGCTGGTTTAACAGCTGAAAAGTACAACACAAAATATTTTCTTGGAAAAAACTATCAATCGACTTCTATCATTGGCATCGATTTCTCGTTACGAGCCACTCGCCTGCTAAACATCCGTCTCTACGGTACCCAAGAACTCACCAACAATAACGAGCGATCAGCCCTCGCAGTCATAGACATTTACTGGTAAGTATGGTATGAGAAAAATTATATTAAAGGTTTCAAACATGAGCACCAGACATGCAGATAACTGAGGTTTTAATACCCCAATCCATAAAAATTCCTCTTGTATCTCAGGATAGAAATAGCGTAATCCAGGAACTTGTCTCAGCGCTTCCGCTAGAAGACTGCCCGTTGTCATCAGATGATATTTATAAGGCGATCATGGATCGAGAAGCCATCTCAAGCACGGGAATCGGAGAAGGGGTCGCCATCCCGCACGCAAAAGTGGATATCAAGGAAAAACTAGTGATGTCGTTTGGTATTTCAGAGAACGAAATAGAATTTTCATCCATGGACGGAAAACCGGTAAAACTTTTTTTTATGCTCCTTTCTCGAAAGGATGTTGCCGGACTGCATATACGTATGCTGGCAAAAATAGCCCGATTTTTAAGGCATGATAAATTTAAAAAAGAGTTACTCACCGCAAAAACCCCCTCCGATGTACTGGCAATCTTTCAGGAAGAAGAAAAGCTCCATCCGGGAACCTGAGACTCTGCCCAACCTTAAAAGCCAAAAGAACCGACAATAGGATTGAGAAAAACCGAGACTGCGATATACTTCATGTATGTTTCAAGCCTGATGAACCTGACACCATCTTTTTTGAGCAGAAAATAGATCAGGAAAAACACTCCTGCCCCTGCGCCCCCAATCCAGACCATGTTGGCCGAATAATAAATAAGGTGCATTATATAAACAAAACCCCACATATTGAACCCATACAGCATGTACGGGAGAGATAATTTAATCCCAGTGAACAGAAAAATATATATGCCTGTCCAAAGCGGGTTTCTTTTATAGAAAACCTCTGTTAATGGGTGAATAAAAATACCAAGGAACAATAAAAGAACAAAAGCGGATAATGAAGCAAGGGCATCCCAGAGAAGAAGGGTCAGGGTTTTGTACACACGCCTTTTACTCGTGAACTCCCAGGAAATATATTGCTGGTTATCTTCCTTGACATCGAAGAGGCGTTTTTTCGGATCAAGAAGCACCTTTAGCAAACTCTGATTCATCCGTATGGTAAGGGCCGTGTCTCCGGTAAATGACGCTACTTTAAGCAGGGTATCCCCTCCATCAAAGTCGAGAAGGACCTCAAAAGGCACTGCCATGGAGCCGAAATTTCTGAGCGCCACTGTTATTTCATATTTTTTCCACCCTATTGGCTTTTGTGCAACACGGGTAATGCCATAATCGACATATTTTGTCGTGGAAATCCACTCGTCGACCATGGAAGTATCACATCGGTATGCAAGCGCTGATTTCAGCATGCAGCAATATGTTCTGCTGCTATCTTTGAAATCGCGACTGATTATGATCTGCCTGCACGCCGTCATATATGGCTGGTATACGTAATTATACATAAGCAGATCGTTGACCATCCTGTCTTTTTCGAATGTATTCAGGTACTTGAGGGCAAAATCTGAAGCTTTTCCAGCACAGAAAAAAAAGTCCCGTGCGGTTCTTTCACCTTCAACTAATTGGAACAACGTATTGAACGCAATAACAAATACAGTGTAAAAATGCAGGCTGTAATTGTTAGTGGTCTTGAAGCCCCATATATCCTGGGGAATACACAAGGTGTCTTTGACCATACCCTTGCGCCCGCCGGTTTTTACCAGAACCATAGAATCAGGTAACGTTCCCGGCAGGTTGTTTCGCGAAAAAACAAGCGCCTCTTTTACGATGAAGGCAGTCATGGCATCCTGTTCATTCGCAAATACTCTGCTGGAAAATAAAAAAAGTGGTATAAAAAGCAGCTGCAGAAGCACAGGCGTCAGGCCTTGAGACCTTGGATTTTCACGCCTTTCATGATCTGTTCGCGGAAAAACACAAACATCGTGAATACGGGAATACATTCAATAAGTGCAAGGGCCATGAGGGCATTGTATCCGGCGCCAGCCGCTCGCATAGCCTCGGCTGAAGCGCTTGTTGCCTGTGAAGAACTAGCTGCAGTGAGAAATGCCTGCAATTGATAAATAATAACGGCAAGAGGCCATTTTTGCTGTACGTTTTGGAGAATGATCCAGGGCCCAAGAAAATTATTCCAGGACATAATAAAAGCCTGATAGCTGACAAAGGCGATAACAGGCCTTGATAATGGAAGGATAATATGCGTCACAATACCAAACTCGCTGCAGCCATCCATACGGGCAGCTTCAATATATCCTTTGTCAATTGTATCAAAAGAGCTTTTCATGATCAGGAAGTTATATCCATTGAATGTGATTGGTAGAATAATTCCCCAAAAACTCCCAATCAGGGAGAATGAGGGAAACTGGATGCTGGTGAATGGAATATAAGGAATATAGTCAGTTGGCCATGGAAAATGTGAAAGCATGAGAAACACCGGGATCATTTTCACTTGATAAGGAATCATCATTGTTGCAACACAAAGATAGAAAATTATGCTACGGGCAATAGGATAGTGAAGACGGGAGCAAGCATATGCAAGAAGGAGCGTTGCGGGGATCTGGATGGCTATGGTAGTAAAAGAAAGGATGAGAGAATTTTTTATATACAGCGTCATAGGATATTGGAAAATGGAACCAGCAGCAAGGGCCTTTGAACCTGTCAGCGTGCCAAACAGAAGTTTATAAGAAGCAAAAGAAACTTCCTTTGGGAAAAAACCAGCGGGATTTGAATATACTTCAGCCGTGGCCTTGAAGGAAGTCGCCAGCATCCACCAGAAAGGAAAAAGATGCATGATTATTCCAGCCCAAAGAAAAAGCGAAATACCAATAACCAATGTCCGGATGCGGATATGATTACGGCCTATTTGCGGTATTAGCGGCATAGCGCTCTTTCCTCTTTCTAAAAAACTTCTTAATTGAACCTTCTTGCCTTGCGCTGTCGATATCTTCGGGGAAAAGTTTTCTTTGTATGAAAGTGAGTGTGATAAGGAACAGGAAAAACATAACCGCAAGCGCATTTCCCTTCCCGACTTCAACATATTCAAATGCGAGTTTATAGACATAATATGCGAGAGAAATCGTCTTATTCGCCGGTCCGCCTTGGGTCATAATCATAATTGTTCCAAACACCTGAAATGCAGAAATAAGATTTATCACAAGCATAGTGGCGATAACCGGCCGTAACCGGGGAAGCGTTACGTGCCATATTTTTTGGAAAAATCCGCAACCATCAATTTCAGCAGCATCGTACAGGTCTTGCGGAATACCCTGGAGAGAAGTAATATATACAAGGCCCGGCATATACATGATTAATTGCGGCAAAACAATGCAGAGCATGGCAAGGTCAGGTGAATTCAACCACCGTGGGAAGATACGGATGGCCTCTGGCTTACCAATAAAATCGTAGAAATTTTTAATAAGACCATTTAGAAGACCATAATCGACATTATAAAAATATTTTAAAATAATTGTCGAGGCCATATCGGAAATCGGCACAAACCACATAAGCATCATGATCCGAATAAGCCAGGGCGGCATTTCCATGAGAAATATTGCCACAAAGATGGGCATGAGGAAGGTAAGTCCTAGTATCAGAATGGTATAATAAATAGTATTACGCCACGCAATGCCCATGCCAAAATAAAATGACCGTACTTTATACCATCCGCTGAGAAAGGTGTTTGGCGCGGCTATATGGGTTTCCGTATAATAACTTACTGAAGATTTAAAATGCTCTTCAGCATTCGTTAACGAAAAGGGGGTGGCAATTGGGTCGTTTAATACGGCTTTAAAATTATCAAGTCCACACCATTCTGACTTGTGGAAATTAAAGTTTTGGAACGCCATAAGGATAGAGACAATAAGCGGCATCCATCCAAAAACAATCTGGGCAAACAGTCCGGGCGCGCTGATGCCCCAGCGGAACATGAACTTTCTAAAAAAATACGTTTTATCGGTTGTAACCGGTTTTGGTTCCCACATGATTCTTTATCACCAAAATTTCAGATGTTTCTCAAACCGTTCTTTGTATATAGGATAATATTCAGGAACATGTTTCTTATAATATTCCAGCATTGCCTGGTAATATGCATCGAGTTTTTCTACCATGCCATCATCTTTAAAATTCAAGATAACCGTGTTGCAATAGCTGGCGGTTTCCTTGATAATACGGTCGTAGTCGACCACTGAATCCATAAAAACCTTCTGAAACATACGCTTAAACACCTCATCCTGCAGTTCGCGTTTTGGTGGCTCGTATAGGCCGAAATTTTCTATTTTTGGTTCGGCTGGAATATATTGGGATTCCTTTATATAATCAAAAAATTCAATGTAATTCGCGGGAAAAATATCGTAAAAATTGACTCGAATTTTAGAAGTATCAAGTTTGTAGGGGGAGGCAAGCGCATCTCTGTAGATGGTGCTTTCACTGCCCAATGTTCGGTTTTCCCTTACTTTAAAAAAAAGATCGTTGTTAAAGCTTTCGCCGTAATACGCGTCTTTCATGAATTCGACCGCAGCTTGGAGTTGATCGGGTTTTAGGTAGGAATTAAACCCTATAATATTGCAGTCAGCCGGAGTAAGGTTTGGAAAGCGCCCGCAACCGGGATATGAGGTAAGACCAACAACCTCACCGTATGATTTTTCTTTGCCAAAATACGCGTATTTGTTCATGAGCGAATTCCACAGTACAGATCTGCAGGTTGTATTGCATATTCCCGATCTGCCTCCAAGAAAATCGCTCTGAGCAGCGCTATAGCTGATTTCAACACCGGCACGTATGCTTTTCTCTTTCCAAAACATAGTATTAATGGTTTCGAGACCATTCCGAAATACGGGGTTGTCATCAAAAAACACCCATGTTGTTTTTTGCGTGGGATTTGGTTTAAACAACTGTTCGGGTACAAGATGAAAAAGTGAATAGGCAAATAGGTACATAAAATCGCTTGGCGCATCGGCCATTCCTTTTCGTTTGCCGGTCGGATCGTTCTTTGTGATAAGACTAACAATGGTCCGAAAATCGTCGTAGCTCCAGTCAAATGGGATATAGGGTCTTTTGTCCTTTGGATGAATCCATCCCTTTTTTTGGAACCATTCAATAATTCCCGGTTCCTCGAGCCAGTCGCGTCTATATTGAACCGCATCAGTATTAATGACCCTGTCGGGAATACCAAAGTATCTGTCTCCATTCAATGAAATCTCGGACATGACGAACTTTGGAAAATATTTGAACTGGTCCCAATTAGCGATGTGCTCTGTTATGTCGGCATACATGCCGTTCTTGAGGACCTTGGGACAATCCTTGCGCATGAGACCATATTGAGCGGGTGCAATGCCCGATTTCAACGCGATAAAAAGAAGCGATTGGAAATTATCCGTTGACGGATCTTGCTGGAAAGGCGCATTAACAATGCGCACCATTGGATACATAAGTGAAAAAGTTGCCATATCAAAGACTGGCAGAAGGATCTGGGTGATGTCGCCCTCATGCAACTTTCTTGCGAGCAGGCTGGAAAAAAATGGACCAGATGGCTCGTCAAGGGCAGGAACGCCATATAATGACTGGACGCCAATTTGGACATTGCGCACGGTTTTTCTTTGGTCGGGAGTAAGGACGAAAAAAGCGCGCCGCTGTTCCATCTTTTCTTGGTCGTTGAGGCATGCAAATTCGCTAATACCAAGATTTTTATAGGCGCCGGCAGGACCGCTTCCCACATATTTTTCTATAAGGTTTTGGGCAAAGCGTTCCTGGTATAGTTCCTTGAACATACCGGCTATTGAATCGGGCAAGAAAACCGTCCGTTGGATGCTTTCCCCATTTTCAAGGGTTTGCTGAATAATATACTTGTCCGCGATTTTTTTAGTTATATACAAAGGAAAATAACTGTCTATTTCCCGAAAATTCGACAAGTCCATGGACTTTAAGGAATTTTTGTGTATGGTCATGGTAAATACAAAAGGATACTTGAGTTCGACAAGTGAGCGTTTGAGCATAAGCTCAATGGCATACAGTTTGCAATCGTAGATCGCGTGCTCTTCGGGTAGTTTGTATACGCCTTTGTCGTCAGGGAAAAGATACGCTGAATCATTGACAACAATAAATACGGTATCGGTTCGATATTTCAAAACATCGCCAATCAGGAAATTCCGCACATCGACACGGTATTGGGCCCTTGCCTTTTCATCCTTCTGGAGAAATTGCTCAATAGTCAGAAACTCTTTTTTTTCACCCAGAGAACGGCCAAGTCCATTTAGGATAAGGTATGCGGCAAAAACTATTCCTATGATTAAAGCGCCTATTTTAAGGGCGAAAATATACTTGCCATAGACCAGTTCCTGATATGACTGCTCGGTAGTATATGCTTTTTTCTTGGCCATTATTTTGCAACCGTTAAAAAGGAAACAATAATATAATTATTCAAAGGTCGTGAAAACACACTTTTTTTACAGTTATTAATACGTTTTTATCTGAATCATGGCGATGTCGTCGTGCTGCATCTGTTCGCCGCGGAACGCCTCAAGGTCATTTTTTAGGGCCTCGATGACCGCTTCAGAACTTTCTTTTCGGTGCTTTTTCAGAAACTCGAGAAGACGCTCTTCGCCGTACATATTGTGTTCATCGTCAAACTCCTCCACAACGCCGTCCGTATACAAGAAGATGGTGTCCCCCGGCTCGTATGATACCGTGATCTCTTCGGTCAGCCGGTCAAAAGACTCTGAATCTATGATGCCAAGGGCAATGCCCTGTGGTTTGTGGCAGACAATATCTCCACTTCCACCGCTGCATATGATAAACGGATTGTGCCCGGCCCTGCATACCGTCACTTTTCTGTTCAGCGTATCGAAGATGGAGTAAAGGACAGTAATGAACATATGTTTTTCCCTGACGGCAATTTCAACGCCATGATTGAGCTCTCGCAATACATGTTTCGGCGAATAGTTGTTTGATGAAATCATGCGCATAATTGTACGCATGACGCTCATGACAAGCCCCCCGGTAACCCCTTTACCAGAAACATCCGCGACAATGACACCGATGTGAGTATCGTCGATTTTGATGAAATCGTAATAATCGCCGCCAATCTGTTTGGTCGGCGAAAAAAGCGCTGCAATATCGAGTTTAATGTTTTCCGGAATCGTCTTTGGAATAAGAGAACGCTGTATTTCCTGCGCGGCGCGAAGATCGGCGTCGGTTTCCTGCTTTGCCCGCATTTCTCCGATCATGAAAGCATTGTGTATAGCGAGGCTTGCCTGATCGACAATCATGCCGGCGAATTGATAATTTTTCTCAGTGAAATTTTCCCCGTTGTTCTTGTTTACCAGCTGGAGTACGCCATACACGGTTTCGTCGCGCAAAAGGGGCATGGTGATCATGGTCTTTGTGAGTGAAATGGTCGGAATCGTTTGAACAAATGTTTTACTGGTATCAAGAGCGCAGGACAACTCGCCCTTTCCCGCTTTAAAGACTCTGCCGATGATGCCCATGTCCTTATTGATAGAATGCGCTTTTAGAAGCTTGTGCAGAAATTCGAGCTTTGTGACCGCGCGTTCGTTTACGGGCTTTAACGGAGGATAAAATCCGTGCAGTGCCTCGCACACGAGTATCCCATCGCTCTTCTTTTCGAGAAAGAGCGCCCCGGAATAGGCGTCGAGAGTTTCGCATATTTCCTCAACAAAATTATCGAGGAGTTGTTTGAGATCGAAAGTGGCGTTAAGCTTTTTTGTGATATCGGCAAAGATTTTTATTTCTTTTTCCTTTGTGGAAATTTCACGCTCGATGTCCCGCTTGGTCTCCCGGACAACATAGGTAAGGAATCCAATACAAAACCCGGTAATGGCAAACGCGAGCAGGAAACCCTGGTAGCCATCGAGGAGGCGCAAAAAGAGGTCGACGATAAAGAAAAGCAAGGAAAAAGCCACAACAATAAGCTCTTTCTTTTCTATGGTCTCATCTATCTTGTCGCTGATGTTTATAAGGATTTTTGAGAAAAGGACAACTTCTAACCCATAGAGGATAAACTTACTGACATCGCGGCTGAAAATAAAAAAGAGGACAACGGGAACGATGAGTGTGAGGCAATAGTACACTTTTATCGTCTTGAAATGCTTAGGGTTATGTCTATTAACCTCATGGTTGCAGGAAAACGAGATAATGAGAAGAGCGGCTATTTCAAAAAAGTTCCTGACAGGGAACTGCGAGAAATCCGCTTTCTGGATCAGACTAAAAACAAGGAGAATCGCCTCACCAAGCGCCAAAACAGCAAAGGCGCCGGCATTTATACGAACAGTGATTCGTTCGCGCTTGAAACCTTTGAGTTCCCCTCCAACAACACTGAAAAATAAAGTATATATGAGAAGACGGCTTATTGAAAAATATATCACGAAAATATTATTCCAGGGTGTTTAATGTTTATACGCCCAATGAAGATTCTGACAAAATCTATAATATTTTAAAAAGCATGTCAAGCCAATTCATTATGTTAGGCGCATTTGCGTGAATTTGTAGGAATTGTTGCTTTGACAGCCGATATGCAAGTAATGTATTTTAATGTATTTTAATGTATCTTTTGTAGCAAGGGAATTTGATCTATGTTTTATGATTTCAAATGCTCAGAGTGTGGTCATGTTTTTGAAAAGGAAAAAAGCATCCGGGAATCGAGCAATGAACGGTGTGTTGCGTGTGGAAAAGAAGCTGTACGGGTAATAAGCGGTGGCGCCGGTTTTTTGTCAAAAACCTCATCAAGTACCCCGGTATGCGGTTCGGCAGGCTGTGGCGCCGATCCTTCCACATGCGCCATGGCAAACCGTTGCTGCGCGCATCATTGATCTTTCTTGGCCGCAATATCAACGGAAAAAGCGCCGAAATATTTTGCCGCGATGACCTGCAATGTCTCCTGCCCAATAGGTTTTACCCAGGCTTCCGTCCCTTTTCTGTCCAGCGAATTCAACTGGACCCTATCGGGAGAAATACGTTTGGCCGCAGAGGCAAGGAGTAGCAGTTCATGTTTGGTATCATTGACCCCTGGAACAATGAAAATTTCAAGCCATAGAGCGCCACTATATTTCTTCCGCAACATTACCAACCCTTCAATGACAGCATCTGGACATGTTCCCGGCAATGGCCGTACGACCCTATTAAATATGTCCGGGGAAACAGCATCGAGCGATGGAACAATAAGATCGCATTGCATAGCCTCGTCGATCACGTTGTGATTTACAAATACCGCGCCATTGGTTAAAAGCGCGACTTTGTATAAGGGAAAGTTATCTTTCAGAAAAGCCGTTATTTCTCCAATACCATTGTGCAAAAGCGGTTCTCCTGATCCGGCATAGGTTATATAGTCAAGCTTGGGGCCAGTCGTAAGAAAATCCGTGAGTTCGGCAATAACTTCATTGCGTGGTACATATTCGGCCCGTTGCCCTGTCAATCGCTCGGTACGGCCGCACTCGCAATATACGCAATTAAAATTGCAGATTTTTCCGCACAACAGGTTTATGCCCAGCGAGCGTCCGAGCCTGCGTGACTGTATCGGTCCAAATAGATATTTATACATCATTGATGTCCCTCTCTGCATCGGGGGTACTTTACCTTTAGCATCTGCCAAAATGCCGTCCAACAATGAAAAAACCAAAATGAAAGGCGCGATGATCGTTCCTGCACATGGAAATAATATAGTTTTGTTTATAATTGATCTGATATAACGATATAACTATTTTATGGTTCACCATTCACTCCGGAGGTAATATATGTCAGGGAAAAATCCGCAGATTATCGACAAAATTTTCGAAAAGGCCCAAAAGCTGGCTAAAACCGTTGTACTTGCCGAGGGCGATGACTTGCGAACCGTACAAGCAGCGCGTCTCGCGACCGATGCACGGATTGCACAAGTCATTCTTGTTGACGAGAACCGAAAGGTGCGGCAACTGGCAAAAGACAATGCCATCAGTCTTTCTGACATTGAGGTCATTGTTCCGGCTGAATACAAGGAAATCGACGTCCTGGCACAGGGTCTTTTTGAACGGAGAAAAGCCAAAGGAATGACCGCCGCTGAAGCGGCCACGCTTGTACGGACGCATCTCTATTTTGCCGACATGCTGGTGGGTTCGGGAAACGCGGACGGCTGTGTCGCGGGAGCGGTGAATTCAACCGGAAATGTAGTCAAAGCAGCGCTTTATTGCATTGGAACAAAAGAGAAAACAGCATCGAGTTTTTTCCTTATGCTGGTCCCAAACTTCAAGGAGGGGGAAGCATATACTCCTTTTGTGTTCGCTGATTGCGGTCTCCTGCCCTTTCCCACTATTGAACAGCTGGCTGATATCGCTATCGCCTCATCGGACAGTTACAAACGCCTGGTTGGAGAAGATGCCAAGGTTGCCATGCTCACCTATTCCACTAAAGGGAGCGCTAAACACGAAAATATTGACAAGGTGCTCCAGTCCATGAACATCGTGAAACAGAAACGGCCTGACATCACCATTGATGGGGAATTCCAGCTTGATGCTGCCGTAATACCATCGATTGGCAAACGTAAAGCGCCAGACAGCGCCATGGCCGGATTCGCGAATACATTGATTTTCCCTGACCTTAATGCGGGAAACATCTGCTACAAGGCGACCGAACGATTCGCAAAAGCAATTGCGCTGGGGCCCATATTGCAGGGGTTTAACAAACCGGTCAACGACCTCTCGCGGGGATGTTCGGCGGACGATATTTTCAAGATTATCGCGATTACCGCGGTAAATTCCTGAGAGTATTACCCCTTGGCGTAATACCGTTCAATTGCCGCGTGCAAGCGTGCGAGATTCACTGGTTTTGAAAAAACAGCGTCAGCATCAATATCGTGTATTCGTTCGCCATTATAACGCTCGGTAAACATGCCTGAGACGACCACGACCATTTTACCCTTCATGTAGATATTTTCACGGATCCGTTCGACCAGAACACGGCCATCGAGTCCTGGAATCATCAGGTCTGTTATAATGACGTCGGGTTTCAAAAATTTAATCATGGTGAGACCAATTAGACCGTTTTCTGAAGTTGCCACCCGGCAATTTTTCCGTTCAAGAAAATGGGTCAGCATTTCAGAGGCCGATGCGTCATCTTCGATGACAAGCACGACACGCTGGTCTTTCTTTTTTCGTGTGCGCCGTGGATGGCTGTTTGTCAGGTGAACCATTGATACCTATAATCTAATATATGGGGTTCAAATCGTCAACCCTTCTTTTTTAAAAAATGATTCAATGAATGCGGGGAGACTGAAGGGAACCAAGTCATCGGGACCTTCACCGGTGCCGATAAAGTCCACGGGGATGCTGAGGTCCTTGCAGATTGAAAAAACAATACCGCCTTTCGCCGTGCCGTCGAGTTTGGTTACCACAAGTCCAGAGACATCTGAAACGCCGTTGAACTCACGCGCCTGCATGAGAGCATTCTGGCCTGTAGTGCCGTCGAGTACCAGGAGTGTATGAACAAATAGATCGGGCCTCTTTTTCAGCAGTACCTGACGGATTTTGCGTAACTCCTCCATGAGGTTGACCTTGGTGTGCAGCCGGCCGGCAGTGTCGATAATAAGCAAGTCGTGGCCGCGATTTATTGCGGCAACAAGCGCATCGAAGGCCACTGCCGCAGGATCGCCTCCGGGAACTCCCTTAATCAATTCGCACCCGGTCCGTTCGGCCCACACTGTAAGTTGTTCAATTGCCGCTGCTCTGAAGGTATCGCAGGCCGCAAGCAGGACCTTTTTACCTCTTTCTCTGATGAAATATCGGGCCAGTTTTCCAATGGTGGTGGTTTTTCCTGATCCGTTTACTCCGACAACAAGTAGTACCCCGGGGACACGGCCATTTTCGGGGAGGAAGCCCTCTTTTTCCTGCAGAGCGGGGAAAAGAGCGGCCATCTCGTTTTTAAGCGCTTCGAGGATCGCATCGCTTTCAACAAGCCGGTTTTCGGCAACCAGTGCCTTGAGACGCTCAATGAGTTGTACGGCGATTTCAACGCCCACGTCCGACGTGATAAGGGCCTCCTCGATTTTGTCCAGCAAATTGTCGTCAATCCTTTTCCTGAAGGTGATTAAAGCCTTAAATTTTGAAAAAAAGGATGTCCTTGTTTTCTGAAGGCCATCAAGCAACGCCATTGTTCCCCCTCAGGTTTGCGCCGCGGGCAAAATCTTTACCATACCCGGTGATAACGACAGGGATCATGTCTCCCTGTTCGGCCGGTTCGGCGCAGAGTACCCGAATATAATTGGAAGTTAATCCCGTTTGGTCATTTTCATAAACAATGACATGGTTTTTCCCCATATTTGCCGCCAGGAACGCTTGTTTATGTTTCTGGAACGCTGCCTTAATCTCCCTGCAGCGCCTGCTCTTCTCCACGGATGCTATTGCGCCGGGCAGATGTTCGACGGCAGTGCCTTTGCGCAAGGAAAACGGAAAGACATGGCCATATGACAGCACGCTCTCAGCAACCCGGCTGAGGGTCGAGTTGAAATGACGCTCTGACTCCCCATTAAATCCAATGATAAAATCAGCTCCAAGCCCGAACAGCGGATCGCGGACGCGGATCTTTTCGAGAAGAGAAAAGACGGTGCCTGCCGCATATCGCCTGCCCATGAGTTTGAGTATCTCATCATCACCACTCTGAATAGAAACATGCAGATGGTTGCACACCTTCGGATGATTCACTGTCAGTTCAATAAGACGCGGTGAAATTTCCTGGGGTTCTATTGAACTGATACGGATGCGGAACGAACCCGGTATTTCAGCGCCAGTTTCAACAACATCATCGAGTGTCTTTCCATTATCAGCGTACCTTCCTATATGGATTCCCGTTAAAACGATTTCCTTGTATCCAGAATCGGCTAGCGTCCGGATCTGATCAATGACGTCGGAGAACGGACGGGAAACCGGTTTGCCGCGCATAAAGGGAACAATGCAGTATGTACAGAATGAATCACATCCATCCTGGATTTTCAGGTGGACCCTTGTCCTGTTTTCCAGAGTTGATACGGGTCCGAAGGAGACTGAAATTGTCTTCTCCGGCAAACTCAGAAAATTGCAGATCTGTTTGGCCGCATTGACACCGAAAACTGCCGTGACCCCGGGAATTGACTGAAACATGGCTTTATTGTTCTGCGGCCCGCATCCAACGACAATAACTGGTTTCTTTCCGCACGCTCTGATTGCCCCGTGGATTATTTGCCTGCTTTTTGCGTCGGCCCGTGCAGTGACAGTACAGGTGTTGACTATGCATACGTCGGCCATTTCCGGACGGGCGACCGAAGTGATGCCTTCAAGATTTAGCTGATAAGCTATTGACGCCGAGTCGTACTGGTTTGTCCGGCACCCTAGCGTTTGAATGAAGACAGTTCGCATGTAAAATCAGGGTAAATATTCGGTTATTGTCAAATCGATCCGGCGCAGGGAAATATTGACAGTGGCAACAGCAACACGCACTCGGTCGCCAATACGCACGCACCGATTGGTCCGTTCACCCGTCATGGTCATGTTCGCGGGGCTGAAATTAAAATAATCGTCGCCGAGTTTTGAAACATGCACCATGCCGTCTATCTGCAAGCCGCCCAGGGACACAAAGATGCCGGATTCGATGATCCCGGTCACTGTTCCATCGTATATTTGCCCAATCTTATCGGACAGATACATTGCCGCGGCAAGTGACATACCGTCACGTTCTGCTTTGAGAGCGCGTTCCTCGGCCTCTGAACATTGCTGCGCAACCCTGTTCAAATGGTTTCGCCACTCTTTCTGCGTTTTTATGCTGTTGGAATCCATGAAAAGCATTCTATGGACCAGAAGGTCCGGATAGCGGCGAATAGGCGACGTAAAGTGCGTGTAGGTCTTGAACGCAAGGCCGAAATGTCCGATATTCCGTGTCGCATATACCGCTTTTGGCATTGAACGCAGCAGCATGGTATTGATCCTCTTTTCATGAGGCGTTCCCCGGACCGCTTCAATAATATTTTTATACGCTCCCAGGCCCGTAAAACGGTCGATCGCAAAACCATTTGCCTTTAAAAACGCGTGTATCTGTGCAACTTCCTTTTCCTCGGGCTCGCCATGCACCCGATAGAGCGCTCCGTTGCCCATTTCCTCGAGTCTGCGTGCAACGCACTGGTTAGCGCACAGCATGAACTCCTCTATGATGCCATTGGTATTGTATTTCGGATAGGGCTTCACCTCGCAGGGAAACCCATCAGCATCCATGACAACCTTAACCTCGGGCAGATCAAAATCAAGCGACCCCTGCGCCAATCTCCGTTTTTTCAAAAGCGCCCCGACCTCTGCCATGCTTTGCAGCATGGCGGTAAGCGCCGGATCCGCTGCGGTCGCATTGTCTATCATGGCTTGAGCAGCACCATAGTCCAGGCGTTTTGCGCTTTTTATCAGGCTTTTAAATACATCAAAATTCTCAATGCCGCCGTTTGGACCTATGCGCATGAAGCATGTGACCGTATTCCGTTCCTTCCCCTCGACAAGAGAACAGAGATCTTCGGACAGACGCGGCGGAAGCATGGGGATTACCATCCATGGCAGATAGACGCTTAATCCCCTACTCAACGCCTCACGATCCAACGCTGTCCGTTCGCGTACAAAATGAGACACATCGGCGATATGCACGCCAAGTTCCCAGCCATCACCCCGGCGCTCCAGGGAAACAGCGTCATCAAAATCTCGCGCATCAACAGGATCAATAGTGCAGCAAAGGCAGCCGGTAAGATTTTTTCTGTCTGAGTCTCCGGAAACAGCGCCCAAGCGCTTGGTCTCGGCAATGGTATTCGGTTTGAAAGGTACCTCAATACCGTATTTTACGGGAAGCAACGTTTTTTCGGCGATAAAAGCACTTCTTTGGTCGAATATTTTAACGATCCTGCCCTCATAGGCGCCTTTCGCATACCTTCTTCCTGCAATTTGAAATTCGACCCTGTCGCCATCGCGGGCACCCATGGCATTTCTGCGTTGCACAACAATATCAGCAGTGGATTGGCCGTCAGAAATTATTTTTCCATGATTGCGTTCGAGCCGATATACCCCGGTATAGCAGGTGGGTTTTTTGTCTGTTTTGTCAGTTTTTTTCTGATTGTTTCTTTGCTTCATTAATGTCCTTGTATAATGGAACCAGAAGACCGAAACCTAGCCGGTCGAAAAGCTCCTTGATGATGTCGTTGAGGCCGGAAAAAGCGACTGAGCCGCCTAGGCCGGCCATTCTTCTGTGAAGGTTGACCAGTTCTCCGATAAACAGACTGTCGACAAAGATGGTCTTGGAGAAGTCGACAATGACGCTTTTAAGGCCGCTGAAGCGTCCGGCGGAAATATTCCGCAACTCAGTGACGTATTCGGGATTATCAATGATGCCGGTCACTGTTAAAATCCCGAGAGTGTCCACTTTTTCAAAACTGATGCCGCTCTTATACGCCGTTGTCTGTTCAGAACCGGTGTTGCCAGCCGCAGCAATGGGGAAAACCTGGTCTAGGGCATTGCGTTTGAGCACCTGCACAGCATACTCATTCGGGTTTGCCAGATAAAAGCTGCCTCCGTTTTGATGAAGAATCTTATTCGCCCTGACAAACAGGCCGATAAGATAGGAGTCGAGCAAAAGAATTGCGCCCAGATCAACGTCTATCCGCCGCTGTGCGGTCAGGGAAGCTTCCGAAACAGCGTCCATGAATTCCGTTGCCCAATCGGCGGATACGTCCGCAGGTACAAAAATGACCACCCTGTCTGCAAAGTTAATTTTGTTGATCATGGTCGCATGAATCTTCTGTTTATTTCGTCGAGAGGTATCTGTACAACAACCGGACGGCCATGCGGACAGGTATAGGGATTTTCACATTGGAAGAGCTGGTCGACCAGGGCGTTGATCTCTTCAAGCATAAGCGGCGTTCCCGCTTTGATGGCAGCACCACAGGCAAAAGAACGGGCAAAATGCTTGTCGAGACTATGCTTGTCCGGGACCTCCTTGGTAAGTTCGTCCAGAATGTCTAAAACCATTGCTTTGACAGGATTGTCTTTTAATCGCGCAGGCACGCCATCGACAAGCAGGGTGTTTCCCGAAAGGAACCGCATGCTGAACCCCATGGTTGCGAAAAAATCGCCATATTCGTGCGCCAACAACTTCTGTTCTATGCTCAGGTCAAGCGTGACAGGAAAGAGCAGTTGCTGCGCAAGCGCTTCATCAGCGTGCTCTAGATCGCGGAGCGCCTTCTCGTACAAAATACGCTCGTGGGCCACGTGCTGGTCAATGATGAGCAGTCCGTTTTTAATCTGGCAAAGAATGTAGGTGTCATGAAGCTGAAAATATGGTATGAGCAGTTTATGTGGCGCCGGCCCAGCGGATACAGTTTCAACAGGCATGGCTGACGCTTCATTTTGACCCAGCCCTTTTCCAGACGCGCTGAAAAGCGAGGGGGCGTCAGGAAGCGTTGCTGCAACCCGTGCTGCTGGAAAAACAGTTGGCGCTGTTCCAGCATTGTTCCCTGACGGCGTTTTCCAGGTATGATAGACGCTGGTCTTCTGAAAACCAGCCATGATACTCCTGGAAATGGCCCGCACAATCCTGGATTCGTCGGAAAAACGGACCTCTTTCTTTGCCGGATGAGCATTCACGTCTATTTCAACAGGATTCAGTGTGATAAAGACAAATGCTATGGGAAAACGTCCTGCAGGCAGCGTATCGCGATACCCGAGGTGGACGCCCTGGTAAAATGATCTGTTCTCAATAGGCCTGCGATTAATAAAAAAAAGCTGTCCAGACCTGTTGCTTCTTGTGACATCGAGATTACTGAAATATGTTTTCACCGAGCAGGCTTCATCGTTATACTCCGCATAGAGCAGGCTCTTTTCAAGCGAGGCGCCAAAGACGCCGCCGATCCGTTCCCGCGGGTCTTGCACAGCCGGAAGATTGATCCGTTCCTTGCCATCGGTGACCAAGACAAAGGCGACTGAACTGTTTGCCACGGCAAGAGAGGAAAAGAGCGCAATGATCCGGGTCAGTTCGGCGCTGCCTGATTTTTGAAATTTTTTCCGCGCAGGGACATTGAAAAAGACATCGCGTACCGTAATCGTGGTACCACGGGTACGGCTCGCCTCACGTATTTCAAGCGCATCGCCGGGTCTTTTTCTGAGAAAGGTGGCTGTAGCATCCTCCTGGACCCGGGTGAGCACTTCTACCACTGCAATGGCGGCTATGCTCGATAGCGCTTCTCCCCTGAACCCCATTGTTTCAAGATTGTTGAGATCATCAATGGTGTGGATTTTTGAGGTGGCGTACCGTTCAAAAACAAGTTCCGCATCGACCTTGTTGATGCCCAAGCCATTGTCGGACACGGTTATCGATTCGCTGCCCGCTGCCTTGAGCTCGAGTACAACGCGGGTTGCTCCTGCATCGAGGGCGTTTTCCACGAGTTCTTTGACAATTGACGCGGGACGTTCAATAACCTCACCCGCAGCGATCTTGTTGATGGTATCTTCGGTTAATTTCTGGATGTGTTTCAGTGGTACAGTCCTGGCCGATACAATTCGAGTATAAAATATGATATTGTTTGTTTTTTAATCAACAACTTATTTTAACTGCATGACCCAGATACATCTTGTCGTCGGCGATAATGAAACTGAGAAGGAACGTGTACTACGTGAGTTGGCCCGCGCCGCATCCCCAAAAGGAGGGCCAGAACCTGAGATAATCAGGTATCGGGCAGGCGATAGTGCGATTGAAACCGTAATATCCGACGCCTCTACCCCCAATCTCTTTGGAACAACATCCTTCATTATTATCACCGAGTGCCAGAATCTAAGGTCCGAAGCGCTTGAAGCGCTCGCGGTCTATTTCAAAGCCCCATCGCCAACAACCATCCTGATCTGCGAAGGCGCCTCCATTGGGAAAAAACTGGGGAAAGACCACCCATTTACCAGAGCGCTCAAAGAATCAAAAAAGTTTATTACCCTTGTTGAATGCCCCTCTCCTCCTGACTACAAAATGCACGAATGGGCGAGTGAAACATCCAGATCACGTTACAAACGCAGTCTCAACGAAGACGCGGCGCGCCTGCTCATCGAATGTACCGGCACAAACCAATCTCGTATTACGAGCGAACTGGAGAAGCTCGATATTGTGCTCAATCCCGGTATGGAGATCGGCGAAAAAGAAATCCGTGAATATACAGGCGGCGCCGGAGAAAAGCAGCCCTGGGACCTGGCCCCTGCTGTTGCGCGAAAAGAAATAGACTCGGCATTAGGAATTCTCGCCAATTTATTCGAATTCAACACACCCGCGCTTCAAATGTTATACGCGCTGAACACGCATTTCGCGGGTCTTCTACGGCTCAAAATTTATTTTTCGAACCAGAGAGAACTCCTTGCGCAGACAAAAAAACTGGCGCGCATGGGTTTCAGGGGCAAGGATGAATTCAACAGGCTGATGGCCGAAGCAATAAAAGAGAGCAGATTTTCTGAGCGTCCTCTGCCGCCGAACATGATCTATGCGCGTATTGTACTGCCACGCCTTCTCGACCAGCTAGACAATTATTCGCTCGATCAACTAACCTATATTCTGCGATATCTTGCCACGATAGACGTCAATCTTAAAACTGGTCTATTTAAAGGCGGCCTGATTGATATGGAACGGGTAATCCTGAGTATCATGTATTCGGACAAACACCGGATGGAAACAATTCTCTGATCAGTCTGGATTAAAATTATTCGCCAATACCATGACCACAATAATAAAGGTCATGACAGTGACGCCCATTTTCACCTGCGCGGAGGCATTTATGTCCTTTTTAATGACAATGGGCTTGGCGTTCTGAAGCGTATCGGCCAAGGCGGCTTCGGAGAGTGAATCTGTTGCAGCCGGAGATCCTGATTTTTGATTTGGCAATATCTGGGACGCTGTATTGCAGGGAAAGACAAGTACAAAACACAGCAGGGCCGCGACCGTTCCAGCCAACAGTCTCCCATGCTGCACGTAAGAATACCGCAGCCGTTTATCCATCGAGATATTTCCGCAAAAGTTCGTTGACAATTTTTGGATTTGCCTTGCCCTTAGTCGCTTTCATGGCTTCACCGACAAAAAAACCAAGAACGTTTTTTTTGCCTGTTTTGTACTGCTGTACCTGCGCAGGGTTAGCGTCAATAATCTGGTGCGCAACCTTTTCTATTTCAGCTGAATCGCTGATCTGAACAAGCCCCTTGCTTTCAATAATCGCTTTTGGCGATTCTCCCGTTTCCACTGCTTCCAAAAAAACGGTTTTTGCGATTTTGCCGCTGATGAGGCCTTTTTCAACAGCGTTCACGAGTTCGGCCACGCCTTCGGGTCTGATCTTCAGGTCCTTAATGAGTATTTTTTGTTCATTCAATATGCGCATGACATCAGTCATTACCCAGTTTGATACTGCCTTGGGGTTTACCGATCCCATGGTTGCTTTTTCATAATAATCCGCCAACAGCTTGTTTTCGGTTAACACGGCAGCATCGTATTCGGGGATCCCGAATTGCCGGACAAACCGATTGACCCTGATATCGGGCAGTTCGGGCATGGCTGACCGTACAGCTTCGATCCACGCGTCATCAATTCTGAGTTCCATGAGATCGGGCTCTGGAAAATACCGGTAATCGTGGGCGTCTTCTTTGTCGCGCATTGACCGGGATGTTCCTGTCGCAGCGTCCCATAACAGGGTCTCCTGCTCTATTGTTTCACCATTCTCTTTTTTGGCAATCTGGCGCGCTATTTCAAATTCAATGGCACGTTCAACATTCCTGAATGAATTTAAATTTTTCATCTCGGTACGGGTGCCCAGCATTGTCTCGCCAACAGGCCTGATGGAAACATTGGCGTCGCATCTGAGGCTGCCCTCTTCCATATTGCCGTCGCAAATATCGAGATACCGTAAAATTTGGTGGATTTTCCGGAAATATTCACCCGCTTCTTCCGCGGAACGAAGATCGGGCTCGCTGACTATTTCGATAAGGGGTGTGCCGCATCGGTTAAGGTCAACGTGCGACTGCGTGGGGCTTCTATCGTGTATAAGCTTGCCGGCATCTTCCTCGATATGGATACGGGTAAGGCCTATCCTTTTTCTTGCTCCATGTATCTCGATTTCCATAAAACCTTTTTCGCACAGAGGTCTGTCGTACTGTGAAATCTGGTATCCCTTTGGCAAATCGGGATAAAAATAGTTCTTTCGTGCAAAGACGCTTCGGGTGTTGATAGCGCATTGCGTGGCCAATGCCATGCGCATGGCATATTCGACCACGCGTTTGTTCAGCACCGGCAGGGTTCCTGGCATGCCAAGGCAGATGGGACAGGTCTGGGAATTCGGCTCTGTACCGAAATCCATGGTGCACCCGCAGAATATTTTTGAAGCGGTTGAAAGCTGGGCGTGAATTTCAAGTCCAATGACGGTTTCGTATGTCATAGGCAATAATATAATAAGTAACAGGCGCCTCTGGCATTCAGATACCCAACTGCATTTTCAAAACCTGCAGATTATAAATCGCGTTCAACACAGCCTGTATTTTATAATGGTTGTTGTACGCAATGGCCACGACCGAGGTCTTTTTTGCCAATTGCTGCTGTCCCTGGGCCCTCTCCTGTATTTCGGCTTCGCTGTAGTTGTAGTCGTATCGGGCATTACGCTGCGCGATGCGCTCCTTTGAGGTGGTTGCTTTTTCCTGCGCATACCAGTGTTCCAGATTTTTTCCCGAATACCGGACATACCCTTTGTCGGTAGTGGCATATGCCTTTAAGGGAAAGGCATGTGGTACCGGGGGAATCTCTGTGTTACAGATGCCAATACCATTGTCCTTGAGCGTTTGGAGCACGTGTTCGCTATGCCAGCTGACATGCCGAAATTCTATGTGCACATCCATGCGTTTTCTGATTGCAGGTTCGGAAACCGCGCACAGATAATCGAGCGCTTTTTGACTGCGTTGGTTGCGGTCTTCGAGTTGGATCAGGAAGCTATAAAACCTGCCGGTTTCAACAAGAGGGCTTACGGCCTCGATGTGCGCTTTCATCAATTCGGCCCCTTTTTTCGCATCCAGCTCCCTGGAATGCGAGACATTTTTATTAGCCTTGACTGAAAAAAGAGAATCATCTCTGGACCGCTCTTCAATATCTATGTAGGTCTGGATAGACGGCTCGGTATAAAAGCTTGAATTAATTTCAATAAACCTGAAATATCTCTGGTAGAACTTGAGACGATCGAATGCTTCTGCTTGTTCGGGGTCAAGCAGTTGTTTTTGCTTTTGACTAAGCCGGGGAGGATTAAAAAGTCCGACCCAGTCATCAAAATAATACCCCGATGTTCCCACATAAAAACCCTGCTGGGAAAGGTTTGGCGGAATTTCGGGCGGATGCCAGTTTTCCAAAGGACCTATCCTGGGCAAAAATCCCTCCCCCCCTCCCCCCTTTTTAAAGGAGGGGGATGCATATCCATTTTCAGAAAGATCCAGTTTATCAAATGGTTCTTGTTGCATGGGGGATTACACTCGCATTTAACACTGCTTCAAATCCCATCTTCTTGCGTACCCGGTCTATGGCCTTTGCAGCTGCTTCCATCTTGAGCTCTTCCCGGGTGACAAACAACCCTGTCTGGCCATTGTCAGGTTCGAGATTGCCGGCAACAAGCGAAATGCGCGAAAGAGCCACTCTACGAAAATATAACAGATTAAAGAGCTCCTGTGCTGTATCGTGCAGCCGAATAAACGCAGCGGTTGGCTCCGGCAGTCTGGCTGTACGCTGGGCTGTCTTGTTATCGGAAAAACGAACACTGCACGTAAGGGAGCGCGCACAGCTCCTGCGGACCCGCAGGCGCATGGCCAGTTCATCGGCAATATACCGGATACTGACCCGAATTGACGCACTATCGTTGGTATTGCGTTCGAATGTTTTTGATACTTCGCAGACAGCCTTTTTCCGGTCCTGCGCAGCAGGCTCCATGTCCCTGCCCCTGACCATGTGATAGATGCGCCCGCCCTCTTCGCCAAACCTGCTTTCAAGAAAGTAAAAATCGAGCTTCTGCACGTGGCCTATGGTTGTCAGATTATAGTCCAGAAGGCGGTTGCGCGCTGTAACCGACAAGCCGGGAAGATACGAGACTGGTATGCGCAGGAGTTCCGCTTGTTCGCGGCCAGGGACACATACTTTTATTTCCCCAGGCCCTGCTGTCTTTGCGCACAATCTGCTGACAAATAATGATACGGCAAGGCCTGCGCGCACATCAGTGAAATTAAGCGACCTTATTATGACATCAAGAATCACACGTGAAAAGGCTTCCATGCCTTCGGGATGCAGACGGTCCATGCCCGAAAGATCCACAACAATGCCAGCCGCATGCACGCGCACAGCATGTTCGGGAACATAGGCACGCAGAAGCGATTCGAGTTCAAGAAGCGCGCTCTTTTCCTGCTCTTTGTTTTCCTGCACAATTTCGAGGTTTCTGAAGCGCTTTCTGACCATGCGTACAGGCATGCCTGCGTGGACGCCCATATGTGATGCATGTGGAGAAACCGATATGACCATACTTTTGTGGCTGTCAACGCTCTGGCGGACCACAACAAAAGGCTGTTTGCGCATGCCAGGGTTCCACGAAGCCAGAACCTGGGCTGGAAATTCGGGCATACGCACTACAAGCCACCATAGACTAGGCCGCAACAACAGTTGGCCTGACAATTGGTTCACGTGCAAAACTCCTGTAAGAATCCCTCAAACGGCCGGCAGCCCGTTCAAAATCGATTTGAACAGGCGACCAGGTGACTGCGCTCATCTTTTCGACAAAGACCGAATAAGTGTCCCACTCTTCCTTCACCCTGCCAAAAATTTCATAGGGTCCTGGCCCGTGTGTCACATGAGCATATTTCGTATATGCCTCGGGCCAGAGAACAATGTCCGCGCATCCAGAATTGTCCTCAACAGTAATAAATTTCATTTCTCCACGGTCGGGAATATGATGCGGCCGCGCGGTAATGGGCCAGCCGAGAAGCTTGACCCGCCTGCCTGCGTAGCGGCATATGTCAGCCGCAGGTACAGCAGTCTTTGACGCAGGATGGAGATCGAGAATGGAAAGAATATTGCCTGAAAGCATGAAACCAAGTATTTCAAGTTCATTGAGACAGCGTTGGGTAAACGAATAGTCTGCAAGGCCCGGATGAAACTCGTCCCTGAAATTCTGCGCATAGTCGAAAAGCCCGCTGCTATCCCTGCGTATTTTGCCATATTCGGCATGAAGCAGGGAAAGAAGTTCGGGATGATTCATATTGAAACCGTCAAAACACCCGGTTTTTATGAGAATCTCTGTCTCCTTGAGACCCGCACGCGTACGCAGAAGAAAATCGATGAGATTGGCATAGCGGCCCTGCGTTGCGCGTTCTTCCACGCACTGATGTATGGTGGCATGGCCAAGGCCCTTGATATGCATGAGGCCTGGTATCATAAATTGCCCCCTACCCACATAACTCGCATCGCTCTTGTTAATGTCGAGCTGCTGGATGCGTATACCAAAACAACGCGCTTCATTGAGATAAACTGAGGTAGCATAGAAGCCGTGGTTATTGGAAACAACAGCTGCAAGAAACTGGGCTGGAAAATGGGCCTTGAGATAGGCGCACTTGAATGAGAGTTGGGCATAGCTGAGACTGTGCGACTTGCAGAAGGAAAAGCCGGAAAAAGAACAGACCCTCTCCCACAGTTCCATGGCCTGCGTTTGCGTAAGACCGCTGTGCTCAGCACATCCGTTGAGGAATTCGCAGGCAACGGCATCGTAATCATGGGGTTTGCCGTAGTGCATGCTGTTCATTATTTTGCGCACCCTGTCGGCCTGTTTAAAATTGAGGCCAGCCACCTCATGGCACACTTTTATCACATCCTCCTGATAGATGAGGCAGTCGTGGGTTTCGGACAACAGCGGCCTGAGCGACGGGTGAAGGTATTCCCAGTCTACAACACCCTGCTTGAGTTTGCGGTGGCGTTCGACAAAGGTTTTTGTTGAAGCAGCGCCCGCGGGCCGCACAGCACTGGAGGTGATACCGATCTCCTCAAAGGTGCCTGCCATTGCCTTGCGGTTGAGTTTTATCTGGGCAGGAGATTCGATATAAAAGATGCCTCTGGTGAGACCGTTTGCAATAAGCCGGCATACCGCAGGATTGGTGCGCACGTGTTCATTGTCCCATACGCGGGGATCTTCGTGTCCTTGTTCCTTCAGTTGTGTGAGGGTATCGCGCAGAACCGAAAGACTGCCATTGCCCAAAATATCGAATTTAATGAGTCCCAAGTCATCGGTGCCTGAATGCATGTCGATCTGAGTGATAACCCGGTTTTTTGCTCCGCCCGAACGTTCACACGCGACATGGCGCCAGATGGGGTCGTTGGTGACAATAATGCCGCCAGGGTGCTGTCCCAGAAAACGGGGCTTTCCGGTTATTTTCTCAGCATAGTACATGATCTTTCTGATATCAGGATCATCAACAGGCATATCGCGTGAATCGAAAAGGGCGCTTACCTGTTCTTCGCTTAACCCAAAAACCTTGGCTGTCTCTCTGAAGGCAGCCCTGTTTCGCATGCGATTTGTAGTGCACATGACTGCCACGCGGTCCGAACCCCATGTTTGCGTAAAATAATCAAAGGCCGCATCGCGCTCGTCCCAGCCAAAATCAAGGTCAGCATCAGGAGGATCAGCCCGTTCTTCGTTAAGAAAACGCTCGAAATAAAGATTGTATTTTATTGGATCAAGGTCACTTGCGCCTATATTGTAGAAAGTGATGCTGTTTGCAGCTGATCCACGCATAAGCGTACAGTCGTTTGCTCTGCGATAGCCATGCGCAAGCCTGTTGTTTGCCCAGTCGCGTATCTGTTTTACCATGAGAAAATACGAGGCATAGCCCAGCTTGTTTATTACAGCAAGCTCTTTGTCCTGAATTGCCTTTGCCTTGTCGTATTCAGCTGTGTCTGCATAATTTGTTTCCAGTCCCCTGTATGCTGATTCCTTGAGATGTTCTTCGGGCAACTGGCCACCAGACACTTCAATACGCGGCAATATCCACGAACCCAGCACCAGATCCACCTTGCAGTTGTCTGCAATGCGCTGTGTATTCAAAAGCGCTTCCGTATGATTTGGGAAAAGACCGTGCATCTCCTTCCCGCTTCTGAAACAGGCCTTTTCCGGAACATACTCCTCCTCTCCCAGCCGGGAAAGCGCAGACCCAAGGCCTATTGCCTTGAGTATCCGATGCGTTTCCCAATCGCTTTTTTCAATAAAATGCACATTGTTTGCGGCAACAAGCGGTATAGCGAATTCGCGGGCAACTGCTTCGACTTCCCTGCTGCACGCACGGGATTTCTTGTCCCAGTTGATCAGCTCTCCATACACGTTCTGCCTGTTGGGCGTATTGGCGAGCATGCGCAAAAGCGCGGGCGTATGCGTAAGCAGGAAAAGATTTGGGAAAAAAGCGCTGAATATGCGCTCAAATAAAAATGTCTTTTCCTCAAGATGGCGTTTGGTAGTCAATTCGCACAAGTCTCCATAGCCGCTGCTGTTTTTTACCAGTACGACCACATGTTCGGTCGGCGCATTTGGATTGGTGAGTTCAACGCCAAGGATTGGCTTGATGTTGTATTCGAGGCAGGATTTGTAAAAGAGAATGAGGCCACTCATACGGTCGGTATCGGTAAGGGCAAGCGAGGGCATGCCCAATGCAACAGCCTTTTTAACCAGTGCCTCCACAGAGGCAACACCGGAGTGGAATGAAAACTCTGAGTGAAGGTGAAGATGAATGAAGGCACTCATAATTATCCATACCTAGACACAGGCGCTCGTTTCGACTCCGCTCAACGAGCGCGTATGACATTTTTAACGAATAATGAACTACCCAGTAGCAACAACTGAACGTCAAAAGCCACGGCCCCTGAGCAAAGTCGAAGGGCCGTGGCCAATAGCCTTTAAATTTTTTTTCTCACCAGCCCCATTACTTTCCCCAATATCTCGAAATCGCTGTCCGGTGATGCCAAAAATGGTTCCATGGTTGGATTGTCCGGCACTAGAAAAACATTGCCTTTGTCTTTTCTTACATACTTGAGCGTGGCCTCGTTTCCTATGCGCACAACAGCGACATCGTTGGGGTTGACGGTTTTCTGTTTTTTGACCACGACAATATCGCCATCGTGTATGCCGCGGCCGATCATGGAATCGCCCTTTACCCGCAAAGCGAATTTATCGCCTGCGACATTATCAAAACTCAATTGCTGCAGGTCGAGGTCGGCCTCGATGTTTTCAATTGCGTCTATGGGTTTGCCCGCGGCAATGGCGCCTAAAATGGGAATAGGCCTTTGCTGGGCCTCTGTAAGCCTTTTGACGCGCTTTGGTACAATTGCCCGGCTTTTGCCCGGTTCAAAGTCAATGTAGCCCTTTTTCCGCAGTACAGTCACATAGTCTGTAACCGCATTGAGGGAGCGGAATTTGAAATTATCCGCTATTTCGCTGAATGTTGGCGCGCAACCGATTGTGGCATAATAAGATTCGATAAATTCTAGGACGTTTTCCTGGTGTTTTGTGAGCTGTTCCATGAACTTCTCCTTTATGCTGTATAAATATACAGTATATACAAAAAAAAGTCAATACCCGATTATTTGCATCATTTTAAAAAATAATGTATCTTAACGTTATAGATTTAAAACCATAAAACAGGGGGAAAGGGGATACATTATGAAAGCTCTTTATATTATTGGACTGACCGGTCTTTTTTTTATCCCAATTCATTTAAGCGCTTACACTACCGCTGACGGCAAAACAGTCCCCACTCTTCCTGTGCCATCCGGAACTGTTGTGCGTTGCTCTACCGCAGCAACGTTCAACCAGGCAATAAACAGCGCCACCTCTGGTCGCACCATCCTCCTCAAAGACGGTACCTACCTTATGGCAGGTTATGAGCCGATGAGCCTTGACGTGGCAAACATCACCATACGCGGAGAATCGGGCGATCCGACCAAGGTGCTGGTCCAAGGCAGGGGCTTTGAAAGCTGCACAAACGTAGACGAGGAAATGTTTGTTCTCTATAGCGGCAACATTACCCTTGCGGACTTTACCATCATGGAATCGCGCTGCCACGGTTTAAAAATAGAGCATGCAAACGCGGACAACATACTGCTACATAACATGCGGTTCATAAATATCGGTGAGCGTATGATCAAAGGCGGCTCGGCCTATAATCCGCAAAATTGGACCATCCGTTACTGCCATTTTGAGGACAACAAGGTCCCAGCCGCGGACCGTTGCGGTGCCCATGACGCGGGCAATTACATTGCGGGCATGGACATCATGAACGGCAGCGGATGGATCGTGAGCGATTCTTATTTCAAAAACATAAAAGGCGCGTCCGCTGGCGGCCGCGGCGGGATTTTCTGGTGGCAGGGCAACACGAACATGACCGTGGAGCGCAACATGTTTATCGGCTGCGACCGCAGCATCTGCTTTGGCAATCCGTCGGGCAGCAACGATGTAGATAGCGCCATCATACGCAACAACATTATCAACCGCGGCGCATACATCGGGCTTGAACTATGTTATTGTTCAAATGTTAAAGTTTACAACAACACGATATACAGTTCTGACGCGACCTATTCCCGCACTATTCACCTGTACCAGAATGGGAGCGGCAATGAAATAAAAAACACCATTGTGTATGGCGGTGTTTTACTCAACGGCGGCATCATGCCCGACACATCGCACAATCTGCGGTATATAGTAGGGGCTTTTATCTTTCAAAGCAGGGCGCTGAACGACTTTCACCTTTTGCCCACTGCCACAGCAGCCATTAACAAAGGCATGATCCTGGGCGCCTCCCTTGTCGATGACTGGGACAAGCAGACCCGTGATTCAATCGACGCCACGCCGGACATTGGAGCGGATGAATATACTCCCGCGGATGCCATTGAATCCATTGTGCCAAGAAGCGCTGAGACAAGTCTCTCTGTTAGCCCAAACCCCTTTAACCCGGTACTGACCATTCATATGAATTCATATGAACCGGCAACGCTCCGCGTATTTGACACTGCCGGTCGAATGGTAGCGGATTTGACAACAAACCTGAAGAACGGCTGCGCCACCTGGGACGCTTCCGCCCTGCCTTCGGGAATATTTGTGATTGTTTCCACAGGCAATACAGGAGCATCTAAAAGCGTACGGGCAACGCTACTCAAGTAGCGTCAAAGCGACCATAATCCCCACTCCCACTACGATGGCGATGAACTGCCAGAGCGCCGAGGAAGGCTTGGTCTCTGCGTGAAGTTCTGGAATAAGATCCGGACCTGCGATATACAAAAAGCTGCCAGCGGTTATGGGAAGCAGAACGATTGAAAAAGAACCGATAAACGAACCGACCACAAGGGTCATTACAGTGCCGGCAACTGCGGTAAGGGCCGTTAGCAGGTTAAGCATCAGCGCCTTTTTCACGGACAATCCGCCCTTTATCAAAATAGCGAAATCGCCTAGCTCCTGGGGTATTTCGTGCAACACTATCGCTATGGTGGTCGCAATGCCCACGTGAAAGTCGACCATGAAACTTCCAGCTATAAGCATGCCATCAATGAAATTATGAACAGCATCGCCAATAAGGTTGAGCGCTACGACCGGCTTTACATGTTCAGTATGCGGCATGGTAAAGTGCCGCCAGCGGATGAATTTTTCGATCATGAAAAAAAGCAAAAAACCGGCGATGACATACAGCCCGACAAGAAGATGCGAGGGGATTTTTTCAAACGCCTCGGGTAGAAGATGGATGAAGGCGTCGCCGAACAAAGCGCCAACCGCAAAAGCGACGAGGAAATTGAGTATCTTGCCCAATTGCTCCTTGCGTATCACTATTGTGAGAATACCGGCCAGGGAAATAAGACTGACAAGGACAACGCTGACAAGGGAATATATCCAGAGCATGGCCTTAAAATAATAAAAAGAAGGGGGGGGGGCCCTCTTCTTTGTTTTAGAGCTGAATTATTGATGGCTAGTTCAGGATCTTCTTCACTTCCTCAAAAACCTCGTCCGGACTGCCCATGCCATCAATGGGCCGGAGAAGGCCTTTTTTAGCATAGTATTCCTTGAGCGGTTCGGTCTGGCTGGCATAGACATTGAGACGGTCGAGATGGACCTTCTCGTTGTCGTCAGCGCGCGCCGCCAAAATGCCGTCTTCGCAGGCGTCGCATTCGCCTTCTACCTTGGGAGGATTAAAATAAATATTATAATCCTTGCCGCACTTGTTACAGAAGCGCCGGCCCGCAAGCCTCTTCAGAATAATCTCCTGATCCGACTCAAGACTGAGCACATGATCGATCGTAATGTTTCTCTTTGACAGGAGCGCATCGAGGGTCTGAGCCTGAGGTATATTTCGGGGAAAACCATCGAGCATGACGCCATTTTTACCTGAAGCTTTTTCCATGGTATTGATCACAATGCCAACGACTATTTCATCGGAAACAAGCTCACCTTTATTCATGGCTTCCTTGGCTCTTTTGCCCAATTCGGTCTGATTTTTTACCTCTTCGCGTAACGCCTCTCCGGTTGAAAGATGCAATAGATTGTAGGCTTCTTTGAGGCGCGCAGCCTGGGTGCCTTTGCCCACGCCCGGAGGACCAAACAGTATAATATTCATGCTAAATTCCTTTGTGCTGATATTGTTCCAGAACAAGTATGGCCGGCATAAACCGGCCACACACATATTCACAAACGTACGCTACTTAATAGAACAGCTTGTACAGAGGCGTGGCGCTTTTAAGCAATGGGGCTAGGACAAGGCTCACTATTGACATGAGCTTTATCAGAATGTTCATTGCCGGGCCCGAGGTATCTTTAAAAGGATCGCCCACTGTATCGCCAACAACCGCCGCCTTGTGCGGATCGCTCTTTTTGCCAAATCCCGCGAGCTTGCCAGCTTCAATGTACTTTTTCGCGTTGTCCCACGCGCCACCGGCATTTGCCATGAGCAGCGCGACCATGACTCCGCAAAGTGTTGCTCCCGCAAGCGCGCCGCCAAGAGCCTCTTTGCCAAGCAGGAAGCCAACGACAACAGGGAAAGCAACCGCGACAATACCAGGGGCCATCATTTTCTTGATTGCAGCTTTGGTGGCAATATCAACGCAACGGGCGGTATCTGGCTTTCCCGTACCTTCCATAAGACCTTTGATCTCGCGGAATTGGCGACGGACTTCCTCAACCATTGCAAATGCAGCATCGCCTACGGAACGCATGGTGCTAGAAGCGACAAAGAACGGCACCAGTCCGCCTAAAAACATTCCAATAACTACACGTGTGCTGGTGAGATCAATCTGATGGACTCCGGCCGCAAGACTGTAGGCCGCATAGAGTGCTAGGGCTGTGAGGGCCGCGGAACCGATGGCAAAGCCTTTGCCAATGGCGGCTGTTGTATTGCCGAGAGAATCGAGCGTATCGGTTATCGCCCTGGTTTCAGGACCGAGTTCGCTCATTTCGCTGATGCCGCCTGCATTGTCGGCAATGGGACCATAGGCATCGACCGCCATGGTTACACCAATTGTACCAAGCATGCCAACTGCGGCAAGTGCAATTCCGTATAAACCGGCAAAGTAGTAGCTCATACCCATGGCAACGCAGATCCCAATAACAGGCAGAATAAGGGATTCCATGCCAATGGCCAGTCCGGCGATGATCACGGTTGCAGGACCTGTCTTTGCTGATTCAGCAATATCGCGCACGGGTTTGCCTGAAGTATAGTATTCTGAAAGAAGGCCAATGCAGATGCCAATAAGACATCCGGCAGCGACCGGGTGGGCAAAACGCGGTTCAATACCAAGATATGAAGCGATAGCATATGTAAGGAGAATCATAATTGCCGCAGCCACCCAGGTTGCAACCCTGAGCGCCAAAGGCGGATTTGAGCGCTGGAGAATCTTCATTGACGCAACAGCGATGAGGCTGCCGATAAGACCGACCGCTGCGATAAGAATAGGAAACGCGGCAAAGGCCATTGGATTTGCTGAAATGGCCAAGCCAGAAATTGAGGCCGTGGCTGAGGTAGTGGCTGCCAAGGCAATGGATGCAATAATGGAACCGCAATAGCTTTCAAAAAGATCGGCGCCCATGCCTGCCACATCACCCACATTGTCGCCGACATTGTCAGCAATAACCGCGGGATTTCGGGGATCGTCTTCAGGAATGCCAGCTTCGACCTTTCCGACAAGGTCCGCACCCACATCAGCAGACTTAGTATAGATACCACCGCCAACCCTCATGAACAGGGCAATTGAGCTTGCGCCCATGCCAAAACCGTTCATAATTGCTAGTTTTGAATAATCTCCGTCTGCTCCGTATTTGGTCATGAGGAACCAGTAGAGCAGGCCAAAGCCGATAAGACCCAGGCTGGCAACAGCGAGTCCCATGACCGCGCCGCCGTTAAAAGCCATTGCGAGGGCTTTGGCCATGCCGAATTTATTCGCCGCCGCAGCTGTGCGTACATTAGCCTTGGTGGCCGCGCGCATACCGATGAAACCGCATAAAATGGAAATGATGCCGCCAGCTGCATAGGCAATCGCGGTCTCTATCCCATAGGGTTTCAGAAACAAGGCAAGCAGGATGACAACGCAAGCAATGAAGATGCCGACATTGATGAGCTGGCGTGACATATAGGCCATGGCGCCTTCCTTAATAAGGGAAGCGATATGGCGCATTTTATCATTGCCGTCGTCGGCCTTTGAAATGGACATGGAAATAAGGGCAATGACGACCAGCCCCAATACGCCAAGCCATGGTGCATAATACGCGATGGTGTACATCAATACCTCCGGTTAGTTATTATTGTTTCGTCTATACATTACATTATTTCTTTTTGTCCTGTAGCGCCGCATGTGCCGCAGCCAGCCGTGCGATAGGCACCCTGAACGGAGAGCATGAGACATAGTTCATGCCCACTTTGTGGCAGAACACCACGGATTCGGGATCGCCGCCGTGTTCCCCGCATATGCCAACTTTGAGATTGGGACGGGTCTTACGGCCCCGATTGATGCCAAACGTAATGAGCTCGCCAATGCCTTCCTGATCAATGGTCGCGAACGGGTCCGCAGGCAACACCTTCTTTTCGAGATAATCGGGCAAAAAGCTGCCGATATCGTCGCGCGAAAAGCCAAAACCCATTTGCGTCAGGTCGTTTGTACCAAACGAGAAGAACTCGGCTGTCTCGGCCATTTTGTTCGCGGTAAGCGCTGCGCGCGGTATCTCGATCATGGTACCAAACATATACGGTATCTTTTTGAGGCCTACCTTTTCGCAAACCTCTTTGTATACCTTCTCGACAATGGCCTTTTGGTCGTTGAGCTCAGTGACGCTGCAGGTTACGGGAATCATGATTTCGGGAAATGCTTTCTTCCCTGCCTTGATCAGTTCGCCCGCTGCCTCGAGAATGGCCCTAATTTGCATCTCGGATATTTCAGGATACGTGACGCCAAGACGCACGCCGCGGTGCCCAAGCATGGGATTGTTTTCCCGAAGGCCGTCCGCGCGCTTTGTCAGCTCTTCCTTGGAAATCTGCAGTTCAGCACCAAGCTGCGCCAACTTTTCCTCGTTGTGCGGCACAAATTCATGAAGCGGCGGATCGAGCAGGCGAATGGTGATTGGATATCCGTCGAGGGCCTCCATGGTGGCCTTGACATCGTTTTTCACAAACGGGAAAAGCTCGTTGAGGGCCGCACGACGTTCGGCAACGCCCTTTGACATGATCATTTTACGCAGCAGGAAAAGCGGCTTGTCGCTGCCTTCGCCGTAAAACATGTGCTCAGTACGGAAAAGGCCAATGCCTTCGGCGCCAAACTGGATGGCCTTTTTTGTGTCTTTTGGCGTGTCGGCGTTGGTGCGCACTTTGAGGACCCGGATTTTATCGACCAGCTTCATGAGTTCGACATATGCCTGGTTGTGTTCAATGTCCACATCGACCAAGTCGAGGCCGCCCTGATACACAAGGCCTTTTGTGCCATTAAGCGTGATCATGTCGCCTTCGCGGATAACCGTGCCGTTTTTGGTGTGGAAAGACTTGCCATCGCTGCCAACCTCGATTTCAGAGCAGCCCACAATGCAGCATTTTCCCCAGCCGCGGGCGACAAGCGCTGCATGCGAGGTCATGCCGCCTTTGGTTGTCAGAATGGCCTGCGATTTGTGCATGCCATCCACGTCTTCGGGAGAAGTCTCTTCGCGGACCATAATGACTTTTTCTCCGCGGGAAGCCCAGGCAACCGCATCGTCTGATGAGAAAACCGCCCTGCCCTTTGCACCACCGGGACCCGCAGGGAGTCCTTTGGCCACGGGCCTTGTCGCAAGCTCTGCCTTGGGATCAATCATGGGCAAAAGCAGTTCAACGAGTTGGCCGGGTTGGACGCGTGAAACCGCTGTTTTGGCGTCAATGAGCTTTTCTTTGTACATATCCGTTGCCATACGGACAGCGGCAACACCATTGCGCTTGCCCACGCGGCACTGAAGCATGTAGAGCGTGCCTTTCTCGATGGTAAACTCAATGTCCTGCATATCGCGATAATGCTTCTCGAGCCGTTTCTGGATGTCGTTGAGCTGTTTGAAGGCCGCAGGCATAATTTCCTGAAGCGTAGGCAGGTCGCGGCTTTGATCGTTCTTTGAATAATCGTTGATGGGGCTGGGTGTACGGATACCAGCCACAACATCTTCGCCCTGCGCATTGATCAGATATTCTCCGTAGAAATGGCCCTCGCCATTTCCGGGATTGCGGGTAAAAGCAACACCAGTGGCGGAATCGTCGCCCATATTTCCGAAAACCATTGATTGCACGTTTACCGCAGTGCCCCATTCGTCCGGGATATGCTCAATGCGGCGGTATTCAATAGCGCGCTTACCGTTCCAGCTGGCGAAAACAGCGGCAATGCCGCCCCAAAGCTGATCTTCCGGTTTCTCGGGGAAGGGCTTGCCCAGGACATCAAGCACAATCTGCTTGAAGTCGGCAACCATTGCTTTAAGTTCTTCGGCGGTAAGGTCGGTATCGCTCTTATATCCTTTTGAATGCTTGACCTGATCGAGGCGTTCGTCAAGCACCTTGCGGATACCTTTGCCGTTTTTAGGTACAATACCTTCGGCTTTTTCCATGACAACATCAGCGTACATCATTACCAGGCGGCGATAGGCGTCGTACGCAAAACGGGGATTACCGGTAAGGGCGATGACGCCCTGAATGGTTTCGTCATTGAGTCCTACGTTCAACACAGTGTCCATCATGCCGGGCATGGATTTACGTGCGCCGGAACGTACGGAAACAAGAAGAGGATTCTTTGTATCACCAAACTTTTTCCCCATGAGTTTTTCAACATTTGCCAATGCAGTGTTGACCTGGGCCTTGAGTTCATTTGGAAAGGTCTTTTTGTGGTCGTAGTAGTAGGTACAGAGCTCCGTGGTGATAGTGAATCCCGGAGGCACGGGAAGGCGCAGGCTCTTGTGGCCGGCCATTTCGGCAAGGTTTGCACCTTTGCCGCCAAGCAGGTTTTTCATGGATTCGTTGCCGTCAGCGCGTCCACCGCCGAAAAAGTACACGTATTTGGCGCTTTTGGCCTTGGCTGGTTTCTTTACCTTTTTCTTCGCTGCTTTTTTTGTCGCCATTCTAATACCTCCTGCTTGGTTATTTTTTTGTGTCACATAAGTTTATCTTGAATTTGAGATTCATCAATATAAAATATCCGGCAGGGTAATTCAAATAAAAAAATAGAATTTGATAAATTTAAGAGGCAAGCACAAGATTTATAACATTAGCAAATAACGGTATCGCTTTTTACCACAATGTCTTAGAAGTTGTATATCCCTTGTATAATCAGATGACTGAAATCCGTCATATTATGAAATATACTTCCCGCATCCCCGTTGAAATAATTGATGGACAATTTAATAAAAAACGCCTCGGCAAGCGAGAAAGAAATTGCGCCCCCTGCCATATAGCCGCCTTTATCAAAATCGTATAAACCACGGGCTTCGATTGTATGGGGAGCATCGCCGATTTCCTTGCGCGCGACAGCCATGATACCCGAATGTGCAAATCCGCAGAAGAGCGCTCCCATGCCCACCGGAAGCCTGTTTTCGGCCTCTTCCTCTGCCGTTGAATCGACCTTGAGCGAATGCATGCCCAGATATTGGATAATGAGTGACGTCCGTGCAGGAGCGTTCCAGTCAGCTTGGGCGACATATTGAACATACGGGTTTCGGATGACAGGATCAACGCCATCCAGGTCTTTTGTCCGGAAATATGCGCCTTCCAGACGCAGGGCCCAATCCTGATACAGTCCGACCCCTTCAAGGCCATACACCTGGGTGCGGTGAAAAGTGTAGTACTTTTGAGCAGGCAGAATTATCGAAGATGGCAACGGTGGTATGGTAAGCGCCAGCAACCCCAAGACAGGCGAATACATACGGTCAAATCCTTCAAAAAAACTGGCAGACACTTCTCCTGCTGAAAATGAGGCGCGAGCGCGAGCACCCACCTCAGAATTGCGAACACTGTTTTTCGGATCAACCACAAGATTGTTCAAGGCAATGTTAACGATCGTATCGATCCCCGCAAGCGGCACCTTGATGGGATAAGCGACTGAGACCGGTCGTGAAAAAATAGGCATGTCAGGATCGTCAAACGGAACAATTGCAGGCGAAAAATAGGGGCTTACGACCAGAGAAAACGTAATATCCTTATAAAATAAGTCTTCGCGTACCATAAGTTTGCCAACCTTCCGGTTGACACCCTCTTTCATCAGATAATAATAATTAAACGGATTCACATTGTCCGTTGGATTATTCGCGTCAGCACTGCCCCATGCCACAATCTCCTTTCCAACGTGAAGCTCGCCAAGGGAATGGTTCCACGCTGCATACGCCTCCCTAATATCAAAATTAATATCGTTGGTAAGGGGAGCATGTTCACAATCAAAACGAAGGGCGCCTGAAACAGCGTTACGCGATGTCGTGGCCTCGAGCGTGAGCAGCCGGTATGGAAGACGGATAAAATTGCCGTTTTTGCTTATCATGACCTGAGGCGCTATCTCCCCTTTCAGGGCCATGTTATTTTCGGCCCACACCAGACAGGCGGCCATAAATATAACGACCATCATTCTCATTGTATATTTCCTCCTGTGCTACTGTGGCATTTTCTGGAGATTTCGCTCGTGGAAAAGTCCCGGATCGACATTGCCGTCGACTGTAATGTTGGCCAGCGTGAGTATGGTAACATGGTTTTTCTGTACATTATCTATACGTATCAATTTCATAATCTGGTAATTCTTGATTTTCTCGAAGTCTCCCACTGTTCTGATTTTGAGGAGCTGGTCGCGCTTATCATAGAGCTTCTCGTATAAAATAATGAACTCATCTTTCCAAATAAAAGAGACAATGCGCCGGTAGTCTGTTTTAATTCCTGATTTGACCTTGCTCTCAACGGCAAAACAAACCTTGCCGTCGATGGTGCTGTCTGAGAGCTGGGTATAATCGTATTCTTCGATTTTTCTCTTCGTCATATCTTCATAGGTGAAATCCGAACCCATGAAACTTTCCGATTTGGCACTTGAGGATATTCTGCGCACCTTCTTGAACGCGGGCAGATAGAGCCGCATGTCGTCAAAATCGCCTTTTTGCTCAACCTTGAGAAACGAGGTGCCGCGCACGTCAGCGGGCTCAAGGAACCACATGATCTGCTTTTCGCTGCCCTGACGTATCATGCGTATGGTCCGTTTGCGCTCTCCCCCATTTTTGTCGATAAGCGTCATGGTCATATCAGAGCGTACATCCTTGGGCTCTGCCTTGGTATCGACCTTTTCCATGATCTCCAGCGCTGTCAGCGCGAATACGGCCTGAATGTTTGCAGCCAGCAGTAGGGCGGCGACAAGGACTTTAACTATCATGCGACACCTCCTCTTAAATAATAAAATCCTGGGACTTATCGTATCCTATGCCTCATCAGGTGAACCGATGCGGCCATAATGGTGAGTGCGCCAAACGCGCACGAGAGCAGGGATATGCCCACAAGTGCGCCAAGAAAACGCATTGGCACAAAATTGGAAAAAAGCAGTACGGAAAACCCGGCTGATACTGTCAGCGAATTCACCAAAATAGGGCCGCCCACGTTCCTGATGGTCGTGCGCACAAACGTTTCACGCTCTTCCCCATTCCGCAGAAGCAGACGCGCCTGGGAAATAAAGTGCACGGCAAAATCAACGCCAACTCCAATGATCAGTGAGGTCATGAGGGCTGTGACATGGTTCAGCTCAATGCCAAACAATCCCATGAGGCCAAAAAGCAGCACGACCGCGCACAAGAGCGGCAGTATGGAGAAAAACGCCCATAGAAACGACCGATACGCGATAGACGAAATAAAAAACACGAGAACAATAGAACAGATAATGCTTAGCAACGAACTCCTGATGATCAGACCCACGAAATCCCTGATAAACACGGCAAACCCAGTGGTGCTGAGATGTACCAAGGCCGTGTTGGCATGCGTTGCTTTGTATGCGTCAATAGAATCTATAATAGCTGAGATGTGCCGTGTAGAAAGCGACCGCATGGGCGCATTGATAAGGGTTGCGGTATATTCGTTATTCACCATCTTTTCGAAATCAGATGGATCACCTGACATGGAATACAGTTCGAGCAGCTGGGCAACTTGTTCGCGCGTTTCAGGGAGCCGTTCGTACGATGCGGAATCGTCGTTGATAGTGCGGTTCATTTTGGCGATTACCGCGGGAAGCGACATCGTTGTTCCCATACCCGGGATTCTTTCGATATATGCGGCGATGTCGCGTACAACACCCAGCACAGCGGGGTCTTTGACGCCATTGTCCTTGCTGGTTTGGGCCATAACGCAAATGTTGGTGACGCCGTTAAAATGCATATCGATGAATTCGTTGGCAACGCGTATGGGATTTGTGCGCGGAAAAAAATTATTGAAATTCACCTCGATTTCAACCCGGAATATTCCATAAACGGACACAGAGACCAGCGCGATGCTCGCAATCAGGACTATCTTTGGGCGCTGGCACACGGCATTGCCCAGAGTGTCAACAAACCTGCTACTCTGTGAAACTGGTTCGTTGCGGCCGCGCAAAAGCCGAACCGCTGGAGGAACGTACGTACTCAGACGCGCTGGAAGCAGAAACACGGACAGCACCCAGGCCCAGGCAACGCCAAACGAGAGAAACAGGCCATAGGGCACCATGACCGTGACCGGTGAGGTGGTCAGCGTAATAAAACCCGCAATAGTTGTCAACGACGTGAGAAAAACAGGCTGCATGAGGTCGGTCATGGTTGCACGCACCGCCGCCTCGGGTGAAAGCCCGGTACGCGAAAGACGGAAAAAGTGAGTAATAATATGAATCGCATCGGCGCATGCGATGGAAAGCAGTACCACCGGCATCGTGGAATTAATCAGCATAAACCGGTAACCAAACCATCCCATAAGCCCAAGGGTTGAAAAGACAGTAAGTACCACCACTTGAAAGACAAGGGGTATGACATGCGGGGTGCGAAACGAAGCGATAAGCATTACAAAAAGCACAAGAATAACCAGGGGCATGAGCGTAATGATGTCGCTGAAGATGCTGCGGGCAAGTACGGCGCGCATAAAAGGCGTTCCGGCTATGACCGCCTTCTCCCCTTTCAGGACACTATCAGCGCAGGCAACGACCTTCCGAGCCGCTTCTTTCTCATTGATACCCGTGGTTTTATAAAAAACAAGCGCGCACGCGTACATGCCATCGCGCGAGATAAAACTCGATTTCAGATCAGGGTTCTTTGCAAGATAGGCGCGTACATGCCAAAGGCATGATGAATCAATGGGCGTATCCGGGTCAATAGGCAACAAAGGCGACACAGCAAACCCGCCTTCGGATGATTCGATCTTGTTGATGGTCGCGAGACTCCTGACCTTATCAACCTCGGGGATGCCCTCAAGGGCTTGTGACAGTATCCTGGTCTGAGAAAGGTTTTTTTCGTTAAGAACACTGGCCCCACTGTCTCCATAAGCTACGATAGTAAATTCAGACGACCCGAAAAGACGTTCCATGGCCCGCCATGTCTTCTTCGATTCCAGGTGCTCGGGGATCATTGCCTGTATGTCGTCCTCGATGATGAGCCTGAAAAGCCCAGGTGGAGCGCTCAGGGCCTTGTCCAGATAGACTTGAAAGGGAAACCAGAGTATATTTTTTACAATAGCGGGAACAGAGTTGTTTTTTATTCCCTGCGTTACATATCGCGCGGCAGCGCCCCAGTTGATGAGGCCCGAAGCAAATCCCAGGGACATAATCACCATGACGGCAACAACCGCGCGGGTATGCGAAACCGTCAAATGTATTATACGTTCTTTCATCACATCACCTTAAGACCCTGATAAGATTAATCCGCCCCCGTAAAATACAAAACTTCCTCCCTCCTCATCACCACCAAATAAAAATTAAATTAATTTAGGCCACACGTAATAGATAAAAGATCACTCGTAATATCGAACAGCCTCTGCTTCCGGGTTGCTTGCCGCCCCTAAGGTTTCCAGGTAAGGAGCAAGCAGGTCGGCTGGTCGCGCTGCGTAGCTGCGCGATAGCCAGCGGAGCACTCGCCCAGACGACCAAAGGTCAAAGGGGAAAAGGTATTTATTGGGGTCACCTAACGAAAGGAATTATAAGGAATTATATCAGAAATATTCGTAAACTGAATTTAAAAAGAAGGTGGGCATTTTTTGCTTGGTAAATCATTTTATGTAAACAACCTGGTTTGACCTACTTATAACGGTATGTTTTGTAAGTCTTTATCAATAAATTAGCTGCGACACACATAATATGTCTTATGTAAACTTTCAAATCTGGTTTCTGTTTTCATCTTTTGCTTTAAATCGATCTCTCAGGATCAATCTTGCAATAATGGGCCCATCATTCTTCACTAATTCATTATAATGTTCAGGAAATTCTTGAATAAAATCATTTACGAAATATTCTATCTCTTCATCTGTATAGGGTGTTTTACGATCATTTTTTGAATTCAACCATGCAGGGTCTTCGTTTTTATCTGTTTCCATCTTTCCTCTTTTTTGTTATTATTTTATAAGATTGTCTTTTCCTACACCCTCGTTTTAGGAAGTGGTACGGGTGCGCCGGGTTGTTTGACGGTATTTGCCCTCGTGGCCCCCCGCTTTCCATAATTATTTAACGCCCCCTTTAAGTATACCATTTAATTTGCTTACTATCAAGTTTATTGTACGTATTCCATTTTCTTTGTAATACATAAAACCAACCCCGTTTAGCGAAAATATATACCCATGTCCTGGCAAGAATATCTTTTTAAAAAAACCTTACCAAGCGGGCAGCAGCGGTCGCTCGGTTGTCCGGCTTCTGGCAGCGGTCCGGTCAGTCTCTTTCTCCATGCTGGGGCATCCGTCTGGCTCTGCAGCGCCATGAGTTCTGCATGGTTGCCACTCCTGCAGGCTATCCGGTGCCCTCTGCCTCATGGGCGGTCTTTTCGTATTCCCACACCATACGCAAAGAGTCGTTTTTCATCTGCACACTTGCAGCGATCCAGGCGCGAGCAGCGTTACAGCAGTCAATTTTTTAAAAAGGCAGTTACCATGCACAAAACACATGAATTTTGGCTCAATCACCTGGCCCAACCTGAAAAGACACTGAAAAGACTTTTTCAGACTGCTGAAGCCCCCATTTTCGTCTAAACGTACGTTATATTCCGTTTTCTGTGGTGACCCCTATCTGGGCCTTTTTTATTTTCTTATTTTGCGGTTGGGAATGGTTATTTTCTTGACGAGGAGGGCTACTTCCAGTGCGGAATCAGGGAAATAGAGGGGGCCTTTATCGAATACCGGAAAAGAGTGCGCCCTACAGATACCAGTGAAACCTTATGTGTCTTGAAAAACAAACCTATCAATTTTGATACAGGCCAAGAACGAAATTAAACCCAACCTTTTTTCACGGTCCCGTTTTCCAAGCTAAAAGACAAACTCAATCCCGGTGGAAACCAGCAGCATCGGCTCAATCCGGTTCCGATAATTATCAGTGTCGTCCTCCCAGGCCGGGCCCACCAGTTCGCCGGCTTCCAGATACCAGCCGAAACGTACGCCGCTGAACTTGATTTTCAGCTGGCAGCCGCCGAATTCCTGTGTGGAGTAATTTTTTCGAATCCCTGTGGTAAAGAGCAATTCGTCGGCAGTATGCCAGAATCCTGCCCTAAGGCCTGGCGCAACAGTGACCAGGCCGCCGATCACCCATCCTTCCCAGTACCAGACCACGCCGCCTCCCGTGGTATTGGTGGTCATCTCTTTATACAGGGGGGGCTGGGTTGGTCCTGTAAGATAGCGGAGTGCGTCGGAAAGATCGTTCGTTCCGTGAGTGTAAACATATTCCAGTCCAAGGAAGTTCCGTCTGGATTTGTAGCCCACCCGCAGGAATCCGCCGTGCGTGGGAAGCGTGGCATCATCTTCCGACAGGTTAAGGAATCCCATGCTCATCAGATATCCGGCGCCCACGCTGAATCCGGTCTTTTTTCCCGCTTGTGGCGGGGGCGGGTTAACCGGCTTTTCCTCGGGAGGAATCGTTGTTTTTACGTTTGTTTCCGGAACGGTGGCAACCGGAGTTGGCAGAGATGCCGCTGCTGCCGGAGGGGCAACCTTGCCCGCCAGTTCTGCTGATACTTCAGCAATGCCTTTTTTTAGAATGTCCGTGAGCGTACCGGTAATTTCGCGCTGCACGTTCTTGTTGATCCTGCCCGTAGCCACGTCAACCAGCCGGATGGAGATCAGATACGTGTTTTCTATTTTTCCAATGCTACCGGCCACCATTTGATTGACGCCGATCAATTGGCCGATCTCCACCACGCATTCATTGGAAGTGCAGGCACCGCTTTGCTGAAAACCCTGTTCCTCGAGGACTTTGTTCATCATGCCCCGCTCTATCACCTGGAACCTGCCGGTGGAAATCAACTCTCCACGAAGCTTGTCGGTAAGTACCGAGGCATCCTGGACCGCAATGCCCTTGGCCTCCAGTTCCAGCACCGCGATATTGACCGGCGCCTGGCTGAAGATTGCCTCTGCGGCTAAAAGGATAAAGGCGAAAATTCGTATTTTTCCGGTGCGCACCATATAGATCCCCTGATTCTTTTAATAATAACTGATAAGGAAGTGGCCTTTTAAAAAGATACAAGAACACATGCTGGAAGGTAAAGATGTTTATAGGCGTCGCACAGGAAAGGGAAAATATAGCACGTTAGCGGCCAACCCTTATATGCCGGTAGAAAGTCGTTCTTGAAAGCCCAAATGTTCTGCATATATCCGGCCTTATGGGGCTGTATGATACAGGCTCTTTGGTCGTGTTTCGTATCGACTGAAACAACCATTGGCGGTTATTTTAACCTTTCAATATTTTTTTCTCCGCAATATTATTTATATTAATATTTTAACTGGTTAATCTTAACAGACATATGCATTTTTTTTTACGCCATCCTAGATTTGTAATATCAGCGATAACCATTCTGACTATTTTCCTGGGTGCGTTCATTCCCTTCATGGAACTCGACAATGAAGTGACCAGAATGATTCCAGCAGACGATCCTCATAAAACCTTTTTTGATCAGACCCACGAGAAGTTCGGGCTCTCGAATACCGTTATTGTCGGCATTGTCAGCCAGGATTCTGTGTTCCGCAGCGATCTATTGGAAAAAGCGTCGTTCTTTTGCGACACCTTCGAGACCCTGAAGAACGTTTCGGACCTTCTGAGTGTGTCCCGTACCAATTATATCGAAGGCGATTCAATGGGACTGGTGGTGGGCCCTCTTTTTGAAACTATGCCACACACAGGGCCGGAAATGCAGGAGTTTAAACGCCGGGTCTTTGGCTGGGAGGTATTCCGCAACAGCCTGGTCTCAGAAGATGGCAAAGCCCTCATCATAGGCATCCGGTATCCAAAGCAGCGGATCGTCAATGGTATAAATCAACGCCTGAGCGACCTGGAAAAGCTGGAACTCTATACCTCGATCCGGAAAATTATTGATGCCAATCCAATTCCGCACGCCCATCTCTATGTTGCCGGTGAACCCGCGGTCATTTCGCTCATTACAAAACAAATGCAGCACGATATCGCCATGCTGGTTCCCCTTGTGTTCATTGTGGTCGTCATTTTGCTGCTGCTTTCCATAGGAAATATCGGCGGCGTCTGCCTCATCCTCTCCTCCATTACCATAAGTCTTATCTGGACCATGGGTCTCATGTCTTTGCTTGGGATACGGATGTCTCTCATCTCCACTTCTATCCCCGTTCTTCTGGTGGCCATAGGCAGCGCCTACGCTATCCATATTATTCACCGGTATTATCACGAGCGGACAAACGGGCTGGGCCGGGAAGAGGCGTTGAACACTACGCTTTCGAACGTGGGTGTTGCCGTGCTTATGGCGGCTCTGACCACTATGGCGGGCTTCGGATCGCTGATCACCTCATCCATTGTGCCGATAAAGGAATTCGGCAGCTTTACTGCAGTAGGGACGTTTACCGCGCTTGTAGTCTCAGTACTCCTCATTCCCGCGGTACTTTCCGTTTTTCCGGACCGCTGGTTTGCTCCGAAACAGCAGAAGGCAATGTCCTTTTTCGACGAAAAAATCGGTACATTGCTCCCCGTATATATGGCATGGGTGCTGCGTCACCGCGTTTTCGTACTGCTCATTACCATAGCCATACTCGCCGTATCCGGGTTTTTGGCAACGCGCCTGACGTCAGATAACGTGATGGTGAAATACTTCAAAAAAAACTCTGAGATACGTATTGCCGATGAAGTCCTCAATTCTTTTATCGGCGGCACTTCGGAACTGGCCGTGGTTATTACCGGAAAAAACCAGGAGGTGTTCCGGAACCCGGGGTTTCTCGTGCTTCTGGATACCCTGCAGACCCGTATTAACACCATTCCCGGTGTTGGCAAAACCATCTCCTTTGCAAACTATATCAAACGCATACATCGCTCTATGAACAACAACAGCGACGCATTTTCATCGATCCCAGCCTCACCCGATATGATAGCCCAGTATCTTCTTCTGATATCGTACGAAGATTATGAGACGCTTGTTGACGAATCATTCACCGAGGGAAGGATTGTCGTGCAGATAAAAGAGGCAAGCACAGATTATTACCGCGATGTCATTAAAAAGATTCAGACGCTTGTTCCCGCGGGCATGAAGGAATATGCGGACATATCCATGACCGGTACCGCGGATCTTATGCTTACCGTCAATCGTCTGGTTGTTAAAGGTCAGATAAGTTCAATCATCGCCTCGGCAATTATCGTCCTGCTGCTCTCCGCCGCGGTCTTCAGATCCATTACCGGTGGTTTACTGACCATTGTGCCGCTTACTGTCGCCGTGGTCATCAATTTCGGCGTCATGGGCTTCCTGGGCATACCGCTTGAAGTAGGTACCGCGCTCACGGCCTCAATTGCCATAGGGGTGGGAGTTGATTACGCCATCCACTATATCAACTCAGTCAAAAAAAATGCCGGGGACGCTCGAGGCCCGTCTGGGGCTTGCGAGAAAGCCACCCGTCTCTCGGGCAGCGCTATTCTATTCAACGCCCTGTCGGTTGCTGCAGGGTTTCTGGTGCTTAATCTGTCGTCGTTTATACCGCTCATCAGACTCGGCAATCTCATTGCCCTGACCATGGTGACCGCCTCATGCGCAACGCTCACGCTGCTGCCCATACTGATGCAAGTAATTAAACCCCGGTTTCTTGGAAAATAAATTTCAGCAGGTTTTTAACGGTTTCAGGAAGAAAGAAAAAGCATAGCGTCTTCGGCAGTGGCCGTGACGTTAAAAACTTTGGTAAGTCCAAGAGCGGCCATACTGTCGTCGAGAGCGGCCCCGCTCTGGCCGGCAACAACAAATTTGCCGCCCGCGCTGTCGTATTCTTTTTTTACCGTAATGAGAATGCTCCAGAAGGCTGAAACCGGCATTTCCTTCACATTGCCAAGGTCGATCATCAGCTTCCTGTTTCCATTGCCAAGTAGTTTACGCAGATCATTTTTCAGTCTCTGCCAATCGGCGTTGCGTTCAAAACCGTCTATGGACGCAACAACAATATCGCCGGTATGATGAAAACTGTATGCCATACTGTCTCATAAATAACTTCCTGACACAGTGCATGGCAACAAGAAAAAAAGCCCGCATACACTGTATGCGGGCCCTGTGAAAGCAGTTCCTGAAATTTAGCGGACTGACGTTGACCTACACAAGCGCCTCTGCGATCCGTTCAGCGATAGAATCCATCATTTTGGCCGACATCTTGTATGCTCCGCTTTCCACGGCCTCCTTGATAGCCTGTACCTTCGCTTGCCGCTCAATGTCTTTGGCGGCGTTCTGCTCGATCGCATCGATGACTTTTTTTACGTCACTCCCTTCCTGAGAAATGGTCACAGAGTCCCGGTAATTTTTCTGCACTATTTCTTCCTTCCGGATTCCCTGTATCCCAGTCCGCTTCTCCGCAACATATTGCGATATCCGCTGGACTATGGTGAGTTCCATAAAAAATCACCTCCTTCAAGTTTCATGTTAAGTTTTTTAGAGCCTCAAGCTCTACTCTATTTATCGGCATTTGTGTGGCCGGGCTTCAATAAATTTCGTGCCTTGGACAACAATAGAACCTATCTCATTTAACTGCAACAAGTTATCTTCTCTTGTTTTTAAAAGTTAAAAATAATTAACGGGAACTTAAACCATTAATAAAGCAATTGCATACTATAAGGGCAAATTACTATTTATTATTACTACTCATGAAACCATGGTTCTTGCCCCTTGTTATTTTGATAGTTCTTCAGCCGCTCTTTGCGGCAAGGGTTAGAGAAACTTTTGATTATTGCGCCGGGATCAACATACTCGATATTAAAACCGGGACCTATTATCTGCTGCTTGAAAAAAAAATGACCCCGAGCAGTTCGTTTGGCATACTGGCCATGATCCAACCTGACGATGGGGCTGATTCGATCCAAAACTCCACCTATGGCGGTGGGGCCTTTTACCGGAAATATTCAAACAGCTTCTTCCTTGAACTCCATCTTTTAGGCGGATATACCGAGGAAAAGGCAGGCGCCAGCCCACTGAACAGAAGATTTGTCGCTGAACCCGCTTTGGGAATCGGATATAAACTTATGCTACGCCACTTTTATTTTGAACCGCTTTTTGAACTGGCCCCGGTGGTCTATCTGGACACTTTCAAAACCGGTAAAGAATGGACATCATTTCTCTTTATCGCTGGATTGGTATTTTAACGTTGATCAGTTGTCGCTGAATTCGGCGCCACCCAGGACCCCGATATCGTTTGCGGTTCCGTCCATGTCTTTGAACGAGGATTTCGGATTTCCCGCATCGATGAGCCGTGAATAGGGGCTCAACTGCCACTTCACATGAGGTTTGTTCAGCAGATTCGCCTTTTTGATTGAATCGGGAACGGTCTGGACAATGACCCGGGAAAGTTTTTTGTCCGCGACATCGGCTTTTGCGGTGTCTGTGGCCAGTTTGAAATCCCTGTCGATTGAGTCTTTGTGCGCCGCAGAGCCAAAAAAGACGGGATTGAAGAAAATATTGAAGTCCTTGTCGCAGGAATCGCCCCGTTTGTTTTTTTTCGCCTTGATGCCAAGACTGGGCGGGCAGTTTAAAAAATCACCATCCTTGTTGTCCCAGAAATCGTTGTATTCAGCCGTAAACGCGGATGTACGGTCTGACCAAAGCCCGGTCAGGTTGCCAACAATTAGGTTGTTCTGTATAGAAGGCGATGCCTTGCGGATTAAAATACCGGTGCTGAAATTGTTGACGATATCATTGTTATAGATGAGACTCTTACAGAGTGCATCGCAAAAAATTGCTGTCTGGTTCTTCTGCAAAATACAGTTGCGGACAACCAGGGAAGAATTGATAATTCGCACAGCGCAGCGCGCGCCGGAGATGTTTGCATAGAAGAGTTTTGTATAGTCCTTGCTGGTGCCGTCAAAAACAATGCCATTCCAGGCCACTCCCCCTTCGGACACGGGATTGAGCGGCTCAATGACAATACGGTTGGCGCTTCCGCCCACGCATTGAAACGACCCTAAAACATGGATGGTAATCAGGTCGCGCTTAAAAAGCGTGTCCGCAAAACCTGAATCGTGATGGCATACTGGCGGGTTAGCGATTTTTATCACAACACCCGGATTGATGTTCCAAAGGGTCCATTTTCTAAGAATAACATCACCGGTAATGATGTAGGGATTGTTTTCCTGTTTAAAATTAAGATCGTCTTTCTGGATTCCGCAAATTTTCACTTCAGCGGCCGCCGGGAGCCATAAAAAAACCGCTGCCAAGGCAACACATAATTTATTTGGCATTGAACAGGGCCTCGGCAAGAAGATTGGCGATCTTTTTCTGGTTGACCGATATTTTTGGCAGGTCTTTCAGGTTCGCCTTTTGCAGCTGGTCCTCCTCCATCTGGACAACGTCGTTTTCGGTAAGCTCCTTCAGGAAATCGCCATCGGCAAAAAGCTTGTTGCCGTCCACGCCAAGATCGTTTACATTCAGTTCACATACGCCATCGGTATTGGCCTTTGCCCCTTTTGAGGCAATATAGAGCAATTTAAGCACCTTGGTCGCCTCAGGAGAGATTTTTCCGGAAAGCTTGACCGACGAATCCGCGTTTGCGCTTCTGCGGAATTCGGAGAAAAAAACAAGGTTTTCTTTGTCCTGCACCTGAAGCCTATTACTCTTTATCTGGATGAGGTTGTGCCCTTCAAGCTCCTTAAGCGCACGGGTCGCCATTTCCGAGGAAAGACTGAGGATATCGACAATCTCTTTTTTCGCGAATTTGAGGTCAAGGGAGTTTTCCTCAAAATTCCCAGTTTGCTCCTTATCGTTTGCCTGCCGCTTATTCAATAGCATGGACACGAGTGAAGAAACGTTTGCTGTGTCATCGTGATCAACAGTGACTTTGAGCCGCCGGTCAGCCTCACGCAGACGGGTACACATAATTTTAATAATACCAAGGAACCAATCGGGAATGGCCTCCATGTTCTTTTCAAAGTCATCGGGGCTAATTATTTTAACGTCCGCATCTTCAACTACCTGCACTGTGGCGGAACGGGGCCGGCCGTCGAGCAGCGACATTTCCCCGACTATACTGCCCGGGCCAAGTTCGCAAATATCGACCAGATTGCCTTTGTCGTTCTTGTACACCTTCATTTTCCCGGTCTGAATGATGTACATTTCCCGGCTACGGTCGTTTTCCTTGAAAATGATGTCGCCGTTAAAAAATTTCTTAGTCTGGATTCCCATACGCCTATAATATATATTATTATAATATAAACTCAACAATGAAAACACGCACCCTTATTCTCAAGACCCTGTTGGTCGCCGCCCTGCTGGGGATGGCAGTCCTTGTCCCTGCATGCGCGAAAAAAGGCGTGGCGCTCCGTTTTAACTATATCAAAGGCAAAGAGTTCAAATACCACCTGGTCTCTAAAGTTACCACACGAATGGCCACGGACAACACGGTAAATAAATACCTAATCGAAATCGATATGGTGGTCAGGGCAGTTATACAGAGTATAAAGAAAAACGGCGACGCGGAAATGGCCTTCACCTATGAAAAGATCAGCTATATTAATTCACAGGAACCGGAGAAATCAGTTGAAACTATAAAAAAACTGAAAAACGCCCAGCTCTTCATCACTCTTACCCCCTATGGTGAAATCGTGGATTTCAAGGGACTTGAGGACCTGCCCCATATGGAGATTGAGGATTTCAATTTGTTTAAAATACTCATGAAAGCCCATCCGATATTTCCCTATTCAGCCATTCCAATAGGAAAAAAATGGGACCGCCAGCAAGAGTTCCCCATCGAAAACGCACTGATAAAAGGCAATATGCTGGCATACAAACGGTTCGTCATAATGGACACGATTGGTCCGGTGGCAAAGATCAACTCTGAGATCACCATGAAATTCGATCTCCCGGAACAAAAGAATTTTTCTCTCCAGGCCGATGAAGGCGAACGTCTCGGTTTTTTCGGCAATGGTAACATCAATTTTGACATTAATCGCGGGGAAATGATAGACGCCAAGGCGTATGTATTCGGGAAAATGATCCTTACGCTTAAGCACCCGGTGACCGGCGATCCGCTTGTTACCCGGATCGAGACAACCCAAAACATCGACCTGGCGATTGAACAATGAAACACTTTTTTATTTTATCCATGCTTTTCACGATCACTCTTTCCCAGGCAGGCTCAGTATCTGGCGCAATTGAGCAAAACACGGTCTGGACGGCTGATAAAAACCCCATAATCGTCAGTGGCAACATTGAGGTCCCTGAATCGCTGTCGCTCAAAATTGAAGCCGGGGTTGTAGTAAAATTCGACGGCTATTTTCATATTTTGGTCCGGGGCGCACTCACTGTTACGGGTACGCAGGACAATCAGGTTCTTTTCACTTCCAACAAAGAAAAACCCGCAACCGACGACTGGAACGGGCTTATTTTCTACGGTGAAAAATGCAACAGTACCCTCTCCTATTGCACTATAAAATACGCTTTCAAGAATCTGGCGTGGAAATCGTCCCCCGTAATACAGAACTGCACCTTCACGTCCAATAATTATGCCCTTTATTGCTCTTTTTCGAATTCAGCAAAAATTCTTTCCAATATCATGGAGAAGAACCAGTTCGGCGTGTATTGCGATTTTTCCTCTCCCCTTATCCAGAAAAACAAGATCACAAACAATAATTATGGCATCTACTGCATCCTCTCTTCGGCGCCAATTGTCGGTGAAAACACTATAAATTCAAACACTGAGAAAGACATTTATCTGGACGAAAGCATGGGAAAAAACAAGAGTGAAAACATCAACAACCACGTGTGGGACCTCATGAAAGGGCTTTTTTAGACCATGGCCACAATCAATGGCAACTACAACAACCTCGCTGCCGGCTATCTGTTCCCTGAAATAGCAAAACGCGCAAAAGCCTTCCTCGAAAAAAACCCCGGCATTCAGATTATGCGCCTGGGCATTGGCGACACAACCCATCCCCTGCCAAAAGAGCTGATAGCCCGGATGAAAGAGGGCGTTGAAAAACTGGCGCACAAGGAAACCTACACAGGGTATGCGGACAACAGCTTTGGCATGGCCAGACTGCGCAAGGCCATTGCCGACAGGTATCGCGGTTGGGGCTGCCCCATACACGACACAGATATCTTTGTCAGCGACGGCGCAAAACCAGATTCTGCCAATATTCAGTCTATCTTTGGCCTCAATAATGTAGTCGCAGTCCAGGACCCGGCTTATCCGGTATATGTGGACAGCAATGTGATTGCCGGCAGAGGCGGCACATGGGATGGCATACGGTATGCGGGCCTCGTGTATATGCCCTGCACTGAGGAAAACGGCTTTTTCCCTGCCCTGCCTGATAAAAAAGTTGATCTTATTTACATCTGCAGTCCAAACAACCCCACAGGCGCGGTGGCCACCAAAGAGCAATTGAAGGCATTCGTGGATTACGCAATAGCCAACAAGGCTGTCATTATTTTTGACGCTGCCTATGCCGCGTATATTTCCGATCCTTCGCTTCCCAAATCCATTTTCCAGATTAAAGGCGCTACCTCATGCGCATTGGAGATAAACAGCTTTTCCAAAGAAGCCGGATTTACCGGTGTTCGTCTTGGATGGACTGTTGTGCCGCAGGAGTTAGCGGCTGAAGACGCTGTTCCGGGAAAAATTCAGACGCTCTGGATGAGACGGCAAAACACCATGTTCAATGGCGCTTCCAATATTGCACAGGAAGGCGGAATTGCAGCGCTTTCGCCCGAAGGCAGCAAAGGGTGCAAAGCTGTGATTGACTACTATATGAACAATGCCCGTATTATTAAACAAGGGCTTGAGAAAATAGGGATAAAAGTCTTTGGCGGCATTAACGCACCGTATATCTGGCTTCAAACGCCTGGTAAAATGGATTCATGGCAGTTTTTTGATAAGCTTCTAACTGAAACGCACGTTGTGGGTACGCCTGGTGTGGGCTTTGGTCCCAATGGGCAGGGGTATTTCAGACTCAGCGCATTTGGGCATACTGAGAATGTGCAGAAGGCAGTTGAAAGCGTGCAGAAGAATTTGAAGATTTGATCCCTCACCAAAGCATCCTGATGATGGCTTTTAACGTCCAGGTGCTATGAGCGCGGTCCCTGATTCTATGTCTGGCTAAACCTGGCCAACCCGGATATCGTCATGTTGTCCGTCACAATCGAGTGAGGGACAAGCAGGTAGGTCCACGGTTTTCCGCCATGTTTCTTCTCATGTTCCGAGGCATAAACACACCAGTTTCTGGCAGCCTCGGCCTTCATTGCAACTTCTTTTGAATCATCAATGTCCTGGGCCTTCTTGGTCTCACAAAGATATTTACCAGTTGCCGTCTCCACGACAAAATCAGGCTCATAAGCGGAATCACCCAAATAATATATTTGGAAATCGCCCCTGGCCGGCTTGAACCATTTTGAAACCGCTGGATCATTTTCAAGGATGACGGAAAAGCGGCGTTCTGTATCAGAATCAAATTTCTGGATGCGGTAGAGGCATTTTTTAAAACCCGCAAAGAGCATTTTTCTGATATTATACAGATCCGTAACAGGCGTATGATAATCCCTCTCGGATTCGTCCGCAGGGGCTGTATAGTTGTTGGGCCGGAGAGTTACAAATCCCTTGCTGACATGGGCCTCATATGAAGTGGCTGTTTCTACATAATGCTCCTGCATCTGTGAGTGGATAAGATTTACAAGAGCTTGCTGATGATATTGGAGCACATTTAGAACATCAGCTTCATTTTTAAGGTACGTGTATAAGTGTGCGACCATCTGCCCGGAAAGTTTGTAAAGCAGCGCTGCATGCTGATCATAGGAAATGTCGTCATAATCAATAAGCCCTCGGACCAGATAATCCTCGGGACGGTTCTCTTTAGCTACGCCGTCCCCGCTTAATAGACGGTACTGTTTCTGTTTTTGAAGCTCTTGGATAAGTATTTCATTGTCCACTGGCTGAAGATGAACTCCAGACAGGTTCAAACTAAAATCCCTGAAACCGCGGGACACATCACCTACTGGCTGGATCGTGATGCGTGGTATATCGATGGAAAGTTCATTGCGGAGGGTAATAGTTTTCGCCACAACTTCAGCGATGTTAACTTCTTGGGTGACCGGGGTCAATTCCAACTGTACCGGTGCGACCATTTCCCGGACACGTGCCACAATCTGTTCCTGAATGTCCGGCCTGGCAAGGTCAGCGGATTTTGGAAGGCGTTCGAATTCACGACGGATTACTTCAAGCGTGGCCTTGGCTGCTTCGCGTTCCTTGGGAGAGTCGAATAAAAGGTTTTGCTGCCCACCGGGTGTGTTATCGGATTGGGTTTGGGATATCCGGTTAATGATTTCCGGATCTACTATAACCGGCTTGGTTCGTTCATCATTGATATAAACAACCTTGAGACCGCCGCGGATAATAGAGTTCGGACTATTGGCGTAATCCACTATTTCCTGAAAGCGATCGTGCGAAACAATGGTAAGCCGGTCGACAGCTCCTACCCCAGTTCTTTTCCCATAAGGAAGACGCAGGCCGCGGCCGATAGACTGTTCCACCAGCGTTTGGGAATTCGCCGTACGGAGCGGGACGATGGTATAAAGATTGGTAACATCCCACCCTTCCTTCAGCATGTTTACATGAATGACGATTTCCGTGGGATTGTCCGGGTTTTCAACGGATATTAACTGTTGAACCGTCTCGTCCCTCTCTTCACCCCTTTGATTGGAGTGTACGGTAATGACTTTTCCTTTATAGCGGCCTTCAAAAAAATCTTCATCTTCAATGACTTTAAGCAGTGTATTAGCATGGTCCGTGTCTTTTGCCACCACAAGGACAAAGGGTTTTACAATAGGCCGGTCGTTCTGACGGGCATAAACTTCGAGTTCGACCTTTGTGTTTTCGTGAATACGGATGCCATCTTCGAGCTTCAGCCGTTCGAGGCCCGGTTCATCATAGTTTTTTGCGTTAAAGTTTTCGCGTGTTGCTACTGCTGGTTCTTTAACAAATCCATCTGTCATTGCAGCAGAAAGCGGGTAGCTGAAGATTACATTTTTAAACGGAACTGGTCCAGTGGCGCGTTCGGTCTGGGGAGTTGCCGTCAGTTCGAGACCAATGATCGGTTTCAACTCGGAAATGGCTTTCATACCTGCAGATGCGCGGTAACGATGGGACTCATCCATCAACAGCACAAGATCCTCAAGCTTGGAAAGGTATTCGAAATAGCTTTCGCCGATATATTCCTGGAGACGCCGAAAACGCGGGACATTTGTCCTAATAGCTCCTTGCGGAGTTTCGAGGCTGGTTATCTTTGAGATATTAAAAATATTGATATGAACTCTTTCATCCACACCGAATAGGTCTGTTTTACGAATACCCCGCCCGCTTTCGTAATTGTCGCCAGTAATTATGTCCGGTGGTTCAACGGCGAATTCGGATATGCCCTGGAATACATATTTTGGCGTGTTGGGCGTGAAGTCCGCAATAAGCTTATTGTAGATGGTGAGGTTTGGAGCCAGAACGAAGAAATGTTTAATGTTTTTGGCTCGATAGAGATACGAGATAAAGGCGCCCATGAGGCGGGTTTTGCCCACGCCCGTTGCCAGGGCAAAGCAGAGTGAAGGAAAATCCCGTTCAAAATCTGTGACAGTGCTGAACTCTGCTTTTATGGTTTCGAGTGCCTGCACAGCATCTGCGCCCTTTGTAAGGGGTAGAAGCTCGCATATTCTGGATAGGATATCAAGGGATTCCCGCTGGGGCGCGCGCAGGCTTAGCCGGTTGGCGATGGCGTTGCAATGTGGGTTCATTCTTCGCCTACCTCATCCATTGCTGCCACAAGCTGTTTTTGCAGCTCCTCTTTAGATGGGAGATAGAGCTGGTACTTTGATGCAAATATATTTGAATTCTTTGGAAGGGTCAACTCAACCAATGCGTCACTTTTTGTGTGGCAAAGCAGAATTCCGATGGTTGGCAGTTCGTCTTCTGTTTTTATATAGCGGTCAAAATAATTGACATACATCTGCATTTGGCCCAAATCCTGATGGGCCAGTCTCTCGCGCTTGAGGTCAATGATGACATAGCATCGGAGGAGGCGGTTGTAGAATACCAGATCCACGTAGAAGTTATCATTGTCGAATGTGAATCGTTTCTGACGAGCTTCAAAAAGAAACCCTTTCCCCAGTTCCAGAAGGAAATGTTCGAGACGGTTAATAATGGCTGTTTCAAGCTCATGTTCACTATATGACGGCTTCTCTTCCAGGCCGGTAAATTCAAGGATATAGGGGTTTTTGATTACATCAGCTGGCTTTTCAATAATCTGCCCTTTTTCTGAAAGCTCTTTGATACCCTTTTTATCCCGGCTAAGGGCAAGCCGTTCATAGAGTGAGGAATTAATCTGCCGTTCAAGTTCGCGGTAACCCCAGCTATTTCCCTGGGCTTCGACTTCGTAAAATCGGCGTTCATCTGTATTATTAATGGTCAACAGTGTAACATAGTGAGACCATCCAAGCACAAACCGATTTGCCAATTCTGCAGCCAATGCCTGCAAAGTTTCGGGTAGTTTCATGACCGTTTTATGAGATTTGACAGGCAGTGCCTGCCCTATCTTCAGCAATTCACGAGTAAGCCTAATTGATTGTTTTACAACAAGTTGTACGGCACCCTTCTTTGTGCCGATCTCGGAGTCAGTAGATTTTGCAGGCACTGCCTGCAAAATCTTGGAATAGTTGTTGTAGAACTTACAGAAAGACGCCAGATTGCGTTCCGAACATCCTTTAATTTTGATTTGCGCGGCAATTTGTTTGAGCAGTTTTGTTCCATATACAGCCCTGTCAGCTCCACCCTGCTCAAATTCAACAATATACCAGCCAAAAAGCCAATTGCGGATTACGAGAGAGATGTCCACGGATCGGGCAGCCCGTTTTTGCAACTCTTGATGGGTTTCTCTGAAAAGGGTCAACAGTTGTTCAAAATTCATTTTTCGCCCTCTTTCTTCGCTGTAATATCAAAAAATGAGGTCTGGCCCGGCAAGTGTTTTCTGGGGCTGTTTTTTGCACCATTGCTGTCCGGGGTGTCATCTTCTTCCGGCCGCACGGGCAGCTCTTTTATCTGCAGACTGTAGTCATCCTTGCCCCATTCGCACTTTGAGAGAATAGTTTTCGGGATCTTTTTAAGGGTCAGATTCGGGAACTCGGTAGGGTCTTTTATCCGGAAGGCGCTGCACATAACGAGTAATGATCGCCCTTCGCCTACTTCATCCGTGAGTTTTTGGAGTTGTTCGCGTGTGAGTGTCTGAGTGGTTACGTAGATAAAGTCGTTTTCCGTGGATTTTCCGTGCTGCCAGTAAATGGTCTCGCTTGGGGCAAAGGCAAAACCTTCGATTTTGCAAACCGCTTCTGCGAGCATGGTGGGATTGAACTCTTTGTTGATGATTTCGTTGTTCCACTCGTCTTTTTTTATGAGGGTGGGTGCAAGGCGATAGTAACGGAACCCGCCGCCACCCTTCCAGTTTACAGATTTAGTAATACCACTTATATCCTCGTCATTAATAACCCTTTTCATACGGGGAATTATGTGGGTGTGGCAATGCGCGCCAAGTTCAACCATAAGCCAACGGCGACCCATCTTATGCGCGACCGCGCCGGTTGTCCCGGAACCGGCAAAAGAATCTAGAATCCAATCACCCGGGGACGTAGTTAAATCTAAAACACGTTTAATTAGCGCTTCAGGTTTTTTACCCTTTGGAAAATCAACACCGCCCTCATTATGCAGATTATTTGATAAAATATCATCCCAGAGTGTCGTGAGAGGTTCACCAGCAACATACCGACCGTCTACGAACTTGAGTTTTTCTGAATAAAACAGAATACGTTCTCCATTTTTAAAATACATATCGGAATGATCGTTTCTCTCTAATCTAAATATCTTGGTTGGTTCACGATCAGACTTATCTATCATTTCACGGGCGGCTTCACTGACATTGTCATAGTCTGGGCGAGCAGTACGGATAACTTTTTTTGCGTTTTCAAGCACAAACGTCTCAATCTGTTTACTATCCTCTTTGATAATCTTTCTCGCTTCCTTCTCGGAAACATCAAGAGCTGTAGCAAATGCCTTTGTTAGTGTGATCATACTCCAGCTCTCGTAGCCGTCTTCTATGTTGACAATAAACTGCCCATAACGCATATCGCGTTCACGACCAGTAAATACCTTATTTGGCGTCCATGAAGTCTTGTCTTTTGCGTAAAGTACAATAAAATTGGTAGTATTTACACAACCAGGGTTGATGGCTTTATGACCCGTAGCGGAGCCTTGTTTGAAGGATACTACATATAGTCGATTCTTGCGTCCAAATATTTCATCCAGCAGTACAATGAGGTAACCTAATTCATTGTCATCAATATGGACAGCGAGCGTTCCTTCTTTCGACAGAAGGCGATTTAATATGTCAAAACGATCTCTCATCAACGAAAGCCAGATTGAGTGCTCTAGGCCATCATCGTAATGTTCCATTGCCTGACCCGTATTGAATGGAGGGTCAATGTAGATACATTTTACTTTTCCCGCAAACTCCTGTTCAATCGACTTGAGGGCAAGAAGATTATCGCCATAAATAAGCCTATTATCAAAGATATCTTTCTTGGTAGTGCGGAAGGGTGCGTGGTAGGATTTGTCCGATTCTTCTATAAGGATACGCGGTTCGAGTTTGGAACGTTTGTCCTTGTCCACCCAGGTGAGTTCGAGTTTGGTTTTAGACATGGTCGGCATCCCCTTGCCCCTTTTTCCGCGAACGGGCAAAGGGGTTGCGTTTCGTTTCCAAGCGAATCACGATTCATCTCCAGCCATCTTTTCTATTCTAAATAACTTATCGTTCTGAGATAGTTTTAATATGAAATGTTCTTCTTTGTTTAGCTCATCCGGGAGCTTATCCTTCAATATTGACGCGATAAATTGAATATTCTTGCTGTTCACCAACTGCGCAATTTTGACCAATTGATTGTCGTGCATCAATTCTTTCTTGTCGTTGAGTATAAAATGAAAGCACGGGATGCCTTCCGTATCAGCGAAAATGGTGTAGGCAATATCAAAACACGATATTTCGCCTTGTTTTTTACCGGAGCTGAAATTTGTATTAAAAGCACTGAATTTATATAGCTTCTTCCCTCGTGTATTTATTGTTGGGTCCACCTTAAGAGCATATTGCTCGCCGTAAAGCAAATCCGATATTTGCGAGAAAATATTGTTGAATTTATCCCGTTGGTCTTTTAGGGTCTGTTCAAATTCCTTCGAGAACAGCATATTGTCAATATCGCTCAAGCTACCGTTTAGTTTTTGAAGATTAGTTTCAACCTCATTCAGTTTTTGGATAGTACTTTCGTATTCTCCCTTCTTACGATACTTACTATTGAGATGCTTGATTATTTCTTCTAGTTCTTCAAATGATTCGCCTTTTGAGATTGCTTTAATAAAAGTTGCCTCGTTTTCCAGAAGGCGCTGCAAATGATGTCTCTTCTTCTGAATATCGCTCTGCAGTCTGGGCAAATCCTTGGTAATGTACTTGACTTTCTCCGAAATCATCTGGTTGTGGAACGACAACAAATCTTCAAAGGTTTTTTGCAAGAGCCCTATTTTATCAGTGGCTTGTCTATAAATCAGTTCTAATTGATGCGTATCAATACGAGATGCAGTTGATTGTAAATCTTTCTCGGCATCAATGATTAGATCTCTCTGAATAGTCAACTGACTCACTTCTGAACTTGTAAGGTTAATTTGGTATTTTATTCCGTTTAGTTTGTCCAAATCTGATTCAAAACTGGGATTAAGATTGAATTCTGCTTTTTGTTTGGTGATTTGTTCAATTTCTCTTTCGAGTAGGGCAAGCGCAGTTTCATAAGCAGATTTGGTTTGTTCTCTCTCAAGTCTTTTCTTTAAGGTTTGTTCAATGGTTATTTTTGCTAACAAATTCTGTTTTGTATCGCCCTCTTGGAAGTCGCAGCCGAGAAGAAATAAATAAAGTGTTTCATATTCCTCGTCCTTTGTATAAGGGTCAAGCGTCTTTAATGTATGCCCAAGACTGTGATCGGTGTAGCGGATATTGTGGGAAATAATCTGTCTAAAAGATGGTTTCTTGTTATAATGCCCAGGAAATAGAATATCGGTCAGTGATTCTTCAAACTTATCTTCGGGCATGTCAACACCATTAATTCTTCGTATCTGGTGTTTTTTTGCCAGAAAGTTGCGTTCTATCATTATTTCATCGGAATTTACCTTTGCTAAATCTTCTTTTAATGTAAGACTGACAAGTATTTTATAGTTTTGCAGATAATCCTTAACGAGTTTATATTCTTCCTTTCGACTCTCTGGGTCAGTATAGAGGTCTTTTGCACTTGAGCCAAGGCAATAATCAATTAACATCAAAACAGTCGTTTTGCCTACATTATTACCGGTTTCCGAACCCAACGCTGTATGTGTCTCGTCTACAATCAGATTGATGCCATTATGAAATTTGATATCCCGAATGATTTTACCATTACTTGAGAGAATCAGGGATTTTAGGAACATAATTCAATTTTCCCCAAAGGATTCAGTTTAACTAGATTTAGCAAATAGAGCCAATCCAGACATAAGAGAAAGACCGGGAAGGTCATTTCTTTAAAGTTTCTTGTTTCCTTATACAATTCAAGAATATCTTGAATTGGCTTTGCGTGGATTACCTTTAACACAAAGGATCCGTTATAATAAACGCTATCTTCCGGGTGGATATTGTCAGGGAGCAACATAGGAATAACCTTTTGGATTTTTAAATATTTTGCACCGGAGGAAAGCATTTACGACAATGACATTAACACAAACTTCCAGTTCCTCGTATGGAATTGGAACATAGTTCTTACTCTGTCGCACTTTTTCTGTTACAAGGTCGAGTATTTTAAAGAATAATGAATCATTATCGGAATCTTCCATGTTCTGCACATAGGTTTTTCTAATAGAAGCAAGCACGGAGGTGCTTTTATTAACCCCCTGCTTGTCAAATTCAGCATACACCTTGTCAAGTTTATGACAATGCTTCGCATGTTCCTCGATGACATACCTCGCCTTAACCAGAGAGTTAAATTCAATTTTACGATCAATTTCAAATGATATAGTTTGAAGGCCTCCTGAATCTGGATCTAATTCGTTTTCGGAGAGCAGCTTAATTACTTTGGCAAGATTAGTTTCAATCTTAGTTTCGTCTATAGAGCCCAATTCTTGTCTTACTAATTGATCTATCTTTTCCAATGCCTCGATTTCTAATCCCCGTACGCTACCTAGAATGGAGGTAATATCATAGATGTCGTTTTTTGGGTCAAATGTAACTTTTGACGGATTCTGATAAGTTTGTCTTCTCAAACTTGCAGCATCTTTAGATATAGAAACAAATTTAAAGGAATAACCAGAATATGCATGAATATCTTTTGCAAGCGCTGACTCAATCTTATCCGTGGTAGCTGTTGCCGAGACCTGAATCATAATCCTGTTCGTTCTATCGATTAGATCGATTGCCGCAACATTGGACTTAAAAACATTTACATTCTCAAGCTTCCAGCCAAATAGTTCGTTTAAAAACCGCAAATAGAAATTTTCGCTATGATTATGCAACTCAAGATGATTTAATTTTCCACGTTGCTCGATTCTGTACGCAAGAATATTAAGTTTCTCTTCTATAAAATTGAAAAATCGTTGTCTATTCACTGACTGCCCTTTCAAAATTATTCAAGTTTCCATTTGATAGTAAAAATACTCTCTGTCTTCAAGGTCTGGTTAAGCTTTTTCTCAATATTATCTATCATTTCCTGCCTTCTTTGATCCACCGCGTCTTGTGCTTCGAAAAGGGTCTTTCTTTTCTGACTTCTTATTGATTCGAGCACCTTTATTTTTTTATGCCCTGCTACCTTTTCTTCAAGTGTTTGAACCATATTTGTGGTCCGGCGGATTTCGCGTATTTGGCGGTCAATTTCCTTGATTTCCCGTTCAAGACCAAGCTTCAGGTCCTCGGCCCAGCCATCGAGCTTCATGGCCTCTGCCTCGAAAAGAGCGCCATTCCTCTTTGAGATATCACCCTGTATTGTTTCACGCCTTTTTTGTGACAAAGTATCTAGCAACTGCGGATCAGGCGGAACAATCGGATTGTTACCGGCATGCCCGGGCAGAGAAAGAAGTTTACGCGCAATTTCTTCATCAAGGACCGCTCCATTATCCGCAACTGTTGAAAAAATTAAATGGTCTTCCTGTTGGTCGAGAGATCCGACAGAAAAAAGGGATAGCGATAACCATCCTGATGAGCCACGAATGGGGTCAAGGATAGAAATCTTTCCGACATGTTCATCAATCTTAAGGGTGATTTCAACAGTGGGCAACACCCTTTCCCTGGCCTGTTGAAAAATTGCCATAGCAAGCGGGTGGGTCATCCGGTAGAGATGGGCATCACCGGATCGGCGAGGGAGCTCGTAAAGGCCAAGGGGTATGGTCTGTTCCATATCTGGAAACGGACACTCCTGAAGCCGGAAGGAAAATTTGCCCTGGAATTCCGCTTTTTCAGCGAGCTCAAATCGGGTCAGGTCCATCAGAAGCTGCTCGTACTTCTTGATATAGGCCTTTGTTTCTTCATCTCTGATTTTTAGTTTATCCCGCACTTCATCATCAAAATGCTCAAGTAGCTTCTGGCGGGTATTGGTCATGGCATCACTGATTTCAGCTTCCAAATCGCGTTGAAGGACTTCGAAAGCCTGTTGGATGTCCTCGGAGCGCCTGCATTCCTGGTATATAGCGGCGATGCGACGTTCAAAATCAACACCAGACTCAATTGCCCCAAGTATTTCATCGCTGGCTCCAAAAACACCTTCAAAAATACGGAATTTTTCCGCAAGCAGACGAAAAACATGCTGATCAGCTTCATTTTTGCTGTTTAGAAAGTTTACTACTACAACATCATGCATTTGCCCATAACGGTGGCAACGGCCAATTCTTTGTTCAATACGCTGCGGGTTCCAGGGAAGGTCGTAGTTTACGACCAGCGCACAGAACTGAAGGTTGATTCCTTCGGCTCCGGCTTCAGTGGCAATCATGATTCGCCCCTGGTCGCGGAAATAATCAACCAATGCCGAACGCATATCCGCTGTCTTAGACCCCGTAATTCGATCCGTGTCTTTATTTCGTTCAAACCATTCAGCATAAATGGCCTTGGACCGGACATCGGTATTTGAGCCGTTGAAGAGAACTATACCATCTTTCCATGGACTATCGGCCAGGACCCGGAGCAGGTAGTCCTGGGTACGCCGGGATTCGGTGAAAATGATGGCCTTTTTAGGAGCGCCGAGTTCTTCGGCTTTGGCAAAAGCAATGCCCAGGGCTTTAAGAAGCGCGTCCCCTTTTGCATTGCGCTCGATGGATACGGCAAGATTGCGGAAACGTTCAAGGTCTTCGATTTCACACTTTATGGCTTCTATATCAGCATCAGAGAGTGGTTCGGGTGCTTCCTCTTCACCAGCTTCATCCGCCATTGAATCGAGCGCTTCATATTCCTTTTCAAGTTCATCGGCAAGTGGTGCTGGAGGAAGTTGGGCCTCAATTTTGTCCTGAAGACGGGTTATCATGGCCTGCAACGCACCGGCAATCGCAAAGGAAGAGGATGCGAGTAATTTGCGGAGAACGAGCGTAATAAGACCCCTCTGACTGGATGGGAGTGCATAGAGATTCGGGCGACCGAGGTATTCAGAAACAAGGTTATAGAGTTGATCTTCTGAATCGCTGGGTGTGAAATGCTCCAGGATAGGGTATCTCTTGGTGTATTTGATATAGGGCAGAACCTGTCGGCGCAGGGTACGATGGCAGATGGGGCGCAATCGAGCTTGGAGCATGCGGAATATAGCACCTGGTTCGAGGTTTAAAAATTGTTCCTTGAAACTGGTAAGATCTCCGAAGGTATGTTCATCCACAAAGCTAACAAGGCCAAAAAGCTCTAGTAGTGAATTCTGAAGCGGGGTAGCCGTAAGAAGCAGTTTCGGCGCATGTTCAAGGGCGCCCTTCAGGGTATTGGCGATGATATTGGACGGCTTGTAGACATTCCGTAGCCGATGCGCTTCATCAATTACAACCAGGTCCCATTGAATTGCGTGCACGTCTGCTGCCTTGGCACGGGCAAATTGGTAGGAACAGATAACGACCTGTTGGCTAAGAAAGGGACGGAATTTCTTTTGTTTGATATCTTCATTATATGCCTTGGTTTCGAGAATGCGGCAGGGAAGAAAGAATTTTTCCGTCAGTTCCTGGTGCCATTGCTTGCGTAGATTGGAAGGGGTGATGACGAGAAGTTTCCGTCTATTTTCAGCCCAGCGTTGTGAAATAACCAGTCCGGCTTCGATTGTTTTACCCAAGCCAACTTCATCGGCAAGGATAGCGCCCCGTGAGAGGGGCGTTGAGAAGGCGAAAAGTGCAGCATCAATCTGGTGGGGGTTTGGGTCTACCTGGGCATCTACTACTGCGCCCGCAAGCCGTTCCGCGCTGTCCAACGGTAGTCGCCGGGTAAGGTCATATGCGATAAATTTTGAGTGGTACGAAGTCACAAGCGGGTTTCCCAAAAAGGTAATACGTTGATAGATAAAATGCATTTTTACGCAGGGCGAATCAAGGTCAAGCTCCTCTTCCGCCATTCCCTGACGGTTGTCCACAGTTAAAATGGAACTCGGCGGCGTGAAGTATGGGAAAGGGTGAAGAAAGAATACTGGTTTTAGATTTAGAAACCAATCATCTGGTATCTCCCATAAGGGAGGTTTGTGTGAGTCTGAGACCGTCATGTGCAGACACTTTGCCCCTCTCTCCGCCATTATATGACGGTTCATACCCATATATTTGCAAGTAGAACCATAAAAATGGAGGGTCGCATGAAAACCATTTCTTTTGCCTCATTTCTAAAACAAAACAATGTTCAGCCGCAAAAAAAGGTGCGCGCGCTGGGCATAGACCTGGGCACAACCAATTCCACTGCCGCAGAAGCTGTCTTTGACCCGGAATCCCTTATATCTGTCCAGGTGAGCTGCATACCTGTTGAGCAGACCGGTCCTGACGGAAAGTCGATAAGCCCGTTTGTGCCTTCAATGGTCGCCATCCACAAAGGATCCGCGGTCATAGGCCATGGCGCAAAACGCATGCGATCGCATTTGGCTGAAAACAACCTGATGTGGCGCAAAAACCTCTTTTTCGAAAGCAAAAACGACATGGGCATACGCACAACCTACCACCTTGCGCCCCAGGGGTTCCGGTATGCGTGGGAAATAGGCGGCAGAGTGCTCAATTTTTTGAACGACGCTGCCTGTGCAGCAGACCCTGCTGGTTTTGAAAAGACCGTGCTTACTGTGCCTGCCTCGTTCCAGTCTGCGCAGCGCAATGATACGCGCAAGGCAGCCTCGTTTGCGGACATTTTACTGGGCGGGTTCATAGACGAACCAGTGGCCGCGTTTCTAGACTATCTCTTTACCCACGGACTGAAAGGCATAGACCTGACTTCTGGCCCCAAAAACCTTCTGGTCTTTGATTTTGGCGGAGGCACCTGCGACGTGGCAGTGCTGCGCGTGGCAGTTTCGGCAGCGGACAATGCCCTGTGCGTTTCGCCGGTGGCAATTTCGCGGTATCACAGGCTGGGCGGCGGGGACATTGACCGGGCAATAGTCCACGAACTGCTCATCCCCCTTGTGTGCAGGCAGAACGGACTGCGGTACGCGGACATGGGATACGAGGAAAAGAAACGCTTTTTTGAACCATCGCTCATGGGTATAGCAGAGTCGCTGAAAATTGACCTGTGCGATAAGATACAGAAGCGCAGGGAGAAAAACCCTGTGGCAAAGATGCTGGATAGAAACCTGGTTTCCGAATTGTCCGGAACATTCGAATGCAGGGTGTTCGACAATGTCATACGCCTGAAAGACCCGGTTCTTACTGAACAGCAGTTTGAAACAATCCTGCAGCCGTTTGTGGATACTGCCCTGCTGTATTCCAAGGACACTGAATACCGGCATACCTGTTCTATTTTCTCGCCCATAACCGATGCGCTGGAACGGTGCGGATTTTCGCAGCAGAAGATAGATCTGTGCCTGCTTGCTGGCGGCAGTTCGCTTATTCTCCGGGTGCAGGAGGCTGTGGCGCACTATTTTTCCAATGCCGTGACCCTCGTGTATCCTGACGCAGAGAGCATTCAGACCACGGTTGCCCGCGGCGCAGCATACCATGCGCTCGCGCTTGCTCTTACCGGCAAGGGTGTTATTGAAACCGTGGCACAGGATTCAATCTCAATTATCACGGACAATGGGCCAGTGGAGATTGTGCCCGAAGGCGCACACCTCCCCTATCCTGCTGACGGAGAATGGGGGGTGATAACCGGCTTTGCCATGCCTGCCCAGGCCGGACCTGATGCGGTCAAGGTACGGGTGGAGCTTGTGGCCGGGAATGACGGAAGACCCGTGTCTACCGGTGTCTGGACAATAGAGAATACTGCGGCAAACAAGGGTGATCCCATACGCCTCTCGTATAAATATGATGAGAATCAGATGTTCCATCTGAAGATGATCATCGATGACGGCATCGAGCGGCCTTCGTACGAAGCAGAGATAGAAAACCCGCTTACCTGCATAGTTAATCCGAACCGGACTGAAATTGCCATTCTTGAGCTTGAGGAAAACCTGAAGACCGGGGTGGTGTCCAATAACATGCGCGACAAAGAGTATCAGCGGCTTGCTGACATGTACGCCGAGGTGGGTAAACGCGAGAAGGCCGCGTATCTGTACAAATACGTTCTCAGGACCTGGAACCAGCCTGATTCGAACATTTTGAACAAGCTGGGAATTCTGTACGGTGAGATGGGCAACCGCGAATTGCAGGAAAAAATGTACAGGGAGGCCATCAATACCCAGGCATCGGACATTTCATCCCCGCTTTACAACCTGGCGCTTGTACACAAGGACCGGGGCGAACTCGGCAAAGCGCTTGCGGCAGTGGACGAGGCAATTGCCCGGGCACCCTATTCGGCGCCCTATAAAGTGCTGAAAGGCATTGTGCTGGAAAAGGACTCCCGGCAGAAGGAAAGCAAACGAGTGCTTGAAGAGGCGGCAACGTCTTTTGATCCCATGAGTGCGCAGACCGATTGGGAACTCTCCCTGTACCGGACATGCATGCAGATGCTCGCAAAAAAAGACAAGGCCGAAGAGGCTGAAAAGGAGCAAATCCGCCGTCAGGAGGCAAAGAGAAAAAATCAGGTTGAGATGGAAAAAACAGGACTGCTGCCCGCGTATATAGCGTGATTCTTCAGCGGTAGTTTGCGGAAATGACCTGCGCTTCGGTGCGCACAAGGGCTTTGAGCGAGGCCGGAGCTAGCACGCGCGCGTTCCCGCCCATCTGCAGAACCCAGCGCACCAGGCTGTCGGTCATGGGGCAGTCGAGACACAGGATAATACTGCCGTCGCGCTTCTCCTCTATTTTCTGCGATGGGTGCCAGATAAGACGGCGGATCCAGGCAACGGCCGTGCCCCAAAGCTTTATGCGTATTGCCTCGGTCTTGCCGCCCTGCATGCGTCCAAAGCCTTTTTCAAGATAATCGTCTATCTTGAAATCTTTGGGTATCGCAAACCCATGTTCAAGTGTGCGGGGATTGTATATGCGGTCGAGTGCAAAGGTGCGGATTTCGTTCTTGAGCCTGCAGAAGCCTATCACATACCAGTCGCCGCCGTTGTTCACCAGATAATAGGGGTCCACATTGCGTTCGGTCAGTGTGCCGTGAGCTGCTTTGTACGCCATGCACACCCTGCGGCGGTCCAGAATGGCTGAAAGCAGCTTTGAATACTCGTGCATCACAGGCCTCTCGGGCGCAAAGGGCCTGTAGAAAACAATGCTGCGTGCCAGTTCGCGCACCTCATCCATGAGCTTTTTGTCGTGCCGGACAGGGTCGAGAAGCTTGTTGAATACCGGGTGTATCTCGTCTCTGTAGCGTTTATTGAGTTTGGCGGCATGATGCAGGCGCAGGCTGCGTTCGGCAATGAGCAGAAGGGCTATTTCCCGGGCCGACAAGGTCAGGGCAGGCAGCCGCACCTTGTCCCCTGTCAGTTCGTAGCAGCCGCGGCCACGGTTAAAGTCGATTTCCGCCCCCAACGAGTCCCGCAGTGATTCAAGGTCACGTTCAATGGTGCGTACCGAGACCTCAAGTTCGCCTGCTGCCTGTTCAGCCGAGGTCATGCGGCCCGAACTGATCATGCGTTCGAGATCCTGTATGCGGGAAAAGCAGGCGCGTTTCATACGGGTTGGGATAAAATTTCGGAGAGGGAGGGATTTGAACCCTCGGTACCCTTGCGGGTACACCGGTTTTCGAGACCGGCCCAATCAACCACTCTGGCACCTCTCCATTATATTCAATTATTCTTCGCGTTCTTCTTTTCGCGAAGATTTTTAAAAAACATCTTAATAAGCGCTTCGGACTCCTCGGCCATAATACCCGGCACCACACTCACGTTCCTGATGTAGGGATTGTCCTTCACCAGATCGTACCTGCTGCCGCACGAGCCGAACCGCTCGTCTTTTGCGCCGTAGAAGATATTCGCTACGCGCGCATTTAAAATAGCGCCAATACACATGACACACGGTTCGAGCGTGACATAGATGGTCGTTTCTTCCATGCGCCAGCTGCCTAAATATTCGGCTGCTGCGCCCAAAGCAATGATTTCAGCATGGGCGGTAGGGTCGTTTAACCCTTCAGTCCTGTTGTAGCCCCTGCCGATAATCCTGTTCTCAAAGACCACGACCGCGCCAACCGGTACTTCGTCCTGTTCGTACGCCTTTTCAGCAAGCCGGAAAGCGTCCTGCATAAACCGCAGATGCAAATCTGTCATAAAGGTTTATAAATATATTAAATATATGGCCAGATATGAAAATGATTCAGAATGGAAATCATGATTTACCAGGATCGGTCAGGGATTGTCGGGGAATCCATTTATGTAATGTTCCTACATTGTCCCTGGTTAAATATTTATTTTTATTTTCTATGCTACAAGCCATTCTTTTCGACAGTGACGGTGTCTTGGTTGACACTGAATGTCTTTTTTTCAATGCCACGCAATCGGCTTTTGCGCGCAATGGTTATGCGTTGACACGCGATCAATGGGCACGCTGGTATCTGGGTGTGGGAAAACATACATCAGAAATCGCTCAATTGCTCAAGATTCCCTCTCCTGTTACCCAAAAAATTATTGACGATCGCAACCCTGATTTCAATGCCATGATTCCCCGCGATGTTCGGATATTGCCTGGAGTGCGTGATCTACTCGAGCAACTGGCGCGCACCTACCAGCTTGCCGTGGTTACCGGCGCGTCCAGGGCGCATTTCGACAACGTCCATACTCACACCGGCCTGGCCCCTTTTTTCGAAACAATTGTTTCGCACGACGACTATGAGCAGTCCAAACCAAGTCCCGACGCTTATCTGACTGCGCTGAAAAGGCTCGCGCTACAGCCCAATGAATGCGTGGCAATTGAAGATTCGCCGCGCGGGGCCATGTCGGCCGTTGCCGCAGGAATACGTTGTATTGTGGTAAAAACTAATCTAACTGATATTACGCTCTGCCCTGGATCGTGTTTGCTTGCGGATAAAGCAGGCGACATACCTGGAATACTGCACACATTTCCCCTGTAGGGGCGATTGCAATCCACCCCTATATGAGGAAAATGTGTCCACTAGTGCTGTGACCACTTAATTTTTACACTTTTTTAATTTTCTTTTTCCGTGCTGGTTCGTTCGGCTTAGAAGCAATAAATTATTGTTTTCAATCATCCATTCGAACTCTTCCCCTTTTTCAATATC